>Ga0160467_100196_pt1 | contig 79977 bp, 53 predicted proteins | sample HID1972I_E11MG_FD_108221 | JGI IMG/M metagenome (GOLD analysis project Ga0160467, IMG submission 108221) | Enriched pill bug-associated microbial communities from UW Madison campus, WI, USA - HID1972I_E11 MG | ecosystem: Host-associated > Arthropoda: Insects > Digestive system > Unclassified ... | reverse complement strand
TCCTTATACGGCTGCCATGCGCTGGATGAAGGTTTTGTACTGCTCAACAGTAAGGCTTTTAGTCCCACAGCTCTGGTAGCCGCCTGGCAGGAACCGGGAATTATTCCGCTGGAAAAGGGTACGCCAGGACCTGCAGAAGAGCGGCCGGGCCAGATCATTGTAGATTATGCAGGAAACCGGCTGCTGGCGGGTCTTAAGAAACGCATTGAGCAGAAAGCACGGGCGGGAACGGCAAAGCTATTAGCCGAAAAGATGCGGCAGAACCGGAATGTTCCGCGACAGTCTGCTCAGGATGACCATCCAGAAGTTGTGAAGGGTAAGAGGGTCTGTTTTTAGCCTGGCAGCGGAGTTCTATACTGTGGGTAAGCTATTCAATGAGGCGGAAAGTTGGTTGTACGACTTTGTTGCCCATTAAGCTTGTTCTGTGCTATAATAATTGCCTGATGCAATTTATCCTGCAACATCTTCTGACTCGGAAGCACTGTAAAATAATCGGCTACCCGGATATTTCTCTGATCCAGTTGCATAAGCTCAATATGTTCTTCATTTTTACCGGTACATAGAATTAGTCCTATAGGGGTATTCTCGCCTTCCATTTTCTCGTACCGCTCAAGATAGCGCAGATAAAGCTCCATCTGACCTTTGTAGCCTGCTTCGAACTCCCCTATTTTTAAATCAATCGCTATGAGGCATTTCAGGCGGCGGTGATAAAATAGAAGATCGATTCTGTAATCACGGTTATCAATTATAATGCGCTTCTGCCGGGCTAAAAAAGCAAAGTCGCTTCCCATTTCAGTAATGAATCGCTGGAGCTCCGCAAGAATTGAGGTTTCGAGATCTTTCTCTGAATATGTATCTTTTAACCCCAGGAAATCCAAAAAATAAGGATCCCTAAATACTAAATCCGGGCTCAGCTGCTGTTCATTTCTGAGCAACTCCAAATCACCTTTAATCGTTTCTTCCGGTTTCTTGCTGATTGCCGTTCTTTCATACAGCATGGACTGAATACGCTCCCTTAAGGTTCGGACGCTCCACCTTTCGAGTTTGCATATTTCTATGTAAAAGTCGCGCTTTAATGGGTCTTTTATTGGGATCAATTCCCTGATATGCGTCCAACTCAATTGTCGCATCACTGATGCGACAATCTGCTTATCAGGAAAGACCTCCGCAAACTGAATCATCCGGCGTAAGTTCTTTTCCGAAAATGAACTGCCGTGTTCCAAAGTCAATTGCTCAGCCAGCGTAGCAATAATTTGCTTTCCATATTCAGCTCTTCTTGCATTAAGAGTTTCCTGGTTAATCCGTTTGCCTATTTCCCAATACAATAACGAAAGAGCAGTATTCACCGAAACAGCGATTTGCCGCTTGCTTTGCTCTATTTATTGCTTCACCTCATGAAGCAGCAGATTCGAATCTAGTTCTTTACTCATAAATAATTACAGGTCATGAACTCCTGAGTGACCCCATAAAGGCACTAAAGTAATATAATTGAACATTATAACATATACCTGCCCAGACGATATCAGGGTCAACGCATTTAAATTTGATTAATGAGCTTAAGTAGAAACTTATTGTCCCATCCGGCCTTCAGTCTTTGTCACTAATGACCCTTTGTCATGTGATGGAATGCCGTTAGGCAGCCGGTGCCGGCTCCTGAGAAAATGATCTTGGCTTTTTCGAAGTCTTGTATGGAATCCCACGATTCGGCGCCATGGCCAATATTTGTATCGCATAAATCGCGTTATATTGAATGGTTGATTAGTCAGAACTATAAAATGACGCTTCCAAATCTGATACGAACAGAGGACACTGAAAAAGATACTCATTATCGCTTTTTATGTTCTATGGTGGTATCATGAGCGGTCCTTAAGCTATCGCTACAGAAGTACCATCCTCAAATCACCAATGGAAAGAGGATACGCTTATTGTTCGATTATGACAGTTCCAGGAGAATGTGTATATTAAGGCCACTAATGGTACCAATTATTGCGCCGCCTAATGCATAAATGACACCCGTTGAATCATATCTTTATTACTGCTTTTGAATTGAAGATTACGTCTTTGAATCTAAACGTGACAGGAATGATTTAATATCGAAACAGACGCCCTCATACCAATTACCCAGAACCCCATTTTGATTCAATAATGAAGAAATTTGTACTATCTATTATTCTGTTATTTATTGCGGTCCCACTTTTTCCATCTACTGATACTCTTCTCAGGGAGCTGGAAACTGTATTGACAAAAAAAGAAGTTTATACTCAACAAAAGCTTAAAAGGATAGAGCAGTTAAAGAATAGTTTGAGTAATTCGGGTGACAATCCGCTACAGGTCTATAACAGGTATCTGAAGATATTTGAAGAATATAAAACACTGAATTTTGATTCGGCACTAACTTATGCGGGACGAATAAAGAATACTGCGGAACTATTAAAAGACCCAGCCAGGATCGGCCACGCAAAAGTTAATATGGCTTTTATACTTTTATCTTCCGGAATGTTTAAGGAAAGCTACGATGAGTTTGAAGATATAGATATAGAAAAATTAGACGATAAAGATAAGGTTGAATTTTTGACTCTAAAGGCGCGGTACTATTATGACCTGTGCGACTTTGTTAAAAATAACACTTATTGCGTCGAATACACCAATTTAGGAAATCAATTGGCCGATTCGGCTATTGCCCTGGCGCCGCCAAACTCATATACTTATTATTTTATATCCGGACTGAAAAGCTTGCGGAGCGGCAATATGGACAGCGCATTGCATGATTATTTGCAAATTATCAACCTTCCGGCGATTTCCAAACACCAGTACGCTGTAATCGCAAGCACCTTGAGTTATCTGTATATGCGGAAAAACCAAAAAGATCAGGCGATGCTATTGTTAGTAAGAGCTGCAATAGCGGATATCAAGTCCTCAACCAAAGAAAATGTAGCTATGTTCAGGCTTGCTGATACCCTATTTAAATCCGGTGAAAATGAAAAGGCTTACAAATATATAAGGATCGCTATGGCCGATGCTGAATATTATGGCGCCCGGCACCGTCAGTTTGAAGTGGGCAACCTCTTGCCTATAATTGAGGGAAAGCAACTACTTCTGGTTGAAAAACAAAAAAATATCATATTTACGTATGCTGCTATTGTTACCGTGCTGATTTTGGTCATTGTAGGGTTTATTGTTCTGATAGTTAAGCAGAACAATAAGCTCCAGGTTGCACAATCCCTCATTTCAAAAGCAAATATGACCTTGCAACACACTAACCTGGAACTAACGGAGGTTAATAAAGCGATAAGAGAGGCAAACAGGATCAAAGACGAATATATCGGTTACTATTTTAACATTAATTCAGAATATATCGACAAAATAGAGCGCTTTAAGAAATCGGTTTCCCAGAGGTTGACTCAGGAAAGATATGATGACATCAAACAGATCATAAATAAGATTGACTTGAAGAAAGAACGTGAAGATTTATCGCTCAGCTTTGACCGGGTCTTTATTAAGCTTTTCCCAAACTTTTTAAAGGAATTCAATGCACTTTTCGAGGAAAAGGACCGGGTTATTCTACCTGATGGTAAGCTGTTAAATACAGAGCTGCGGATCTTTGCTTTGATCCGTTTAGGTATTCATGATAATGACAGAATTGCCAAGATTCTGAATTTCTCAGTTAATACCATATATACCTATAAAACTCGTATCAAGAATAAATCATATATCCCCAATGACGAATTCGAAGAAAAGATAATGGAAATAAAGGCTGATTGATCTGTATTTTCCAGTGATTTTAGCTCTTCTTTCAAAATAGAGACCTAAATAAATTGATATTTCCGTTTTGTATCAGTGTGAATAACTTTCTGTATTACAGTTATATAGGGATTGTTTGGCGTCTTTAGAATCTATACATACTGTTGTAAAGGTTGGAAAAGCGGCGTTTTGACGATTCCTTTGTGTCGTGCAATGGCCGACGTCCACTGCCAATCTAACTAATCTTTATAAATCAATATCGAATGAAAAATCTTTATTTTCTTAAGTATGGGTTTCTGGTATGTTCGTTTTTCTTGTCTGTTACGCTATTTGCCCAAAGCGGCCGAGTAAGCGGCAATGTCACCGATGAAAACGATGAACCTGTTCCAGGAGCGTCTGTTGTCGTAAAGGGCACATCTATTGGAACTGTGACCGATTTACAGGGGCACTATTCGCTATCTGGCATACCCCCCGGTGCCCGGACTGTTGTGGTGTCCTTTATTGGCTTTCTCAACGCAGAGAAGCAAATAAACGGGCCGACAATTAATTTTAAATTGCAGCCATCGGCCACATCACTTGGAGAGGTAGTAGTTGTAGGATACGGTACCGTCAAAAAGAGCGATGCAACAGGGGCGATAAGTGTTGTTTCAGCCAAGGATTTCAACAGAGGCGCAGTTAACTCTATTCAGGATGCTGTAGTGGGCAAAATTCCAGGAGTGGTCATCACGTCCAATAGTGGGGCGCCCGGAAATACGTCGACCATCCGGGTACGGGGAGGAGCGTCTTTAAATGCCAGCAATGATCCTCTCATCGTGGTAGATAATGTACCAATTGATAACACAACAATGGGTGGCTCAGCCAATGTCTTAGCTACCATAAACCCGGATGATGTTGAAAGCATTACCGTACTCAAGGATGCTTCTGCAACAGCTATATACGGTGCCCGTGCATCAAACGGTGTTATGTTAATAACTACTAAGCGCGGAACACGAGAAAACAGGTTGAGCTACAATGCAACGGGCTCTCTTTCGGTGCTGCCTAAATATGTCGATAACTACAGTGGAGATGAGTTCAGAGATGTAGTGAATAGAGTCTATGCAGGTAATGATGCTGCAACATCCTTGCTGGGAACAGCCAATACCAATTGGCAGAAGGAAATATATCAGGATGCTTTGGCGCAGGATCATAACCTGAGCTTTTCTGGTACAGCCAAAAATCTGCCATATCGGTTGTCTTTGGGATACAATAACTCCGACGGCGTGCTGAAGACCTATAATTTCAGCAGGACCACCCTGGCGCTAAATCTAGACCCAAGCTTTCTTAAAGATCATCTGAAGGTACATATCAACGTTAAGGGCCTTTACAATACAAACAATTTCGCTGAGCAAGGTGCTATTGGCAACGCCATAAACTACGACCCTACCAAGCCGGTTTATAATGGCAATACACGCTGGAGAGGATATACAACGTGGACGTCAGATCGGGAAATTAATGGTCCGGCGGTAACTCTGGCCCCAGCGAACCCTGTAGCCCAACTGGATATGACTGATAATACATCTGTCATTAAACGCAGTATCGGGAATGTTCAGTTTGATTATAAAATGCCTTTCCTTCCTGATCTGCACGCTAACCTGAATTTGGGATATGACTATGCAGAATCTAAAGGGCATAATAATGTTCGGGACAGCACGCAGTGGGTATATATCCCGGTAATTGCCGGGGGACGTATCAATAACTATAATGAAACAAGAAAAAATCAATTACTCGATTTTTATCTGAATTATAAGAAGGAGATACCTTCAGCAAAAAGCGCTGTTGATCTGACTGTAGGTCATTCCTGGGCTCATTTTCATCGCGAAGGTAACGGCACATCTTCAGATGAAGGGATGACGTCGATTCAGCCGCCAAATATATATATCACTGAATATTACCTGCTGTCTTTTTTTGGCAGGCTGAACTACACCTTTAACAGTAAGTATATGCTTACGTTTACCCTGAGAGAAGATGCTACCTCAAGATTCGCGTCTGACAAACGATGGGGGCTTTTCCCGGCCGCGGCCTTTACGTGGAAAATGAAAGAGGAGAATTTTCTTAAAGACAAGGCATTTCTTTCTGATTTGCGCCTGCGCTTAGGCTATGGAACAACTGGCCAGCAGGATCTGAATAACGGAAACAACTATCCATATCTGGCTAAATATACTATCGGAGATCAAACGTCCCGATACCAGCTGGGGGACAATTTCTATAATACCATTCGCCCGGACGGATACGACGCTAATATCAAATGGGAGTCAACCACAACGCTTAATATCGGCCTTGACTATGGCATCCTGAATAACAGATTTACTGGTTCATTGGATGTTTATTCACGCAAGACTAAAGATTTGCTAAGTATCGTGCCGGCAGCAGCGGGTACAAACTTTTCAGCCACGGTATTAACCAACGTCGGCAATATGGAAAATCAGGGAGCAGAGTTTAGTCTGAATGCAGCTGTGATCCGAAAGAGTAATATTAACTGGCGCATAGGTTATAATATCAGCTATAACAAGAATAAAATAACGCGATTATCACTGAACGATGATCCAAACAACATCATTCAGGTTGGTGGCATCGCCGGGACATTCAATACCATACAAGCTCAGAAAGTAGGGTCATCAATTAATTCCTTCTTTGTTTACCAACAGATATATGATACTGAAGGTAATCCTATCGAAAGTGCATTTGTTGACCGTAACGGTGATAATACAATCAACAGCAGTGACCTGTATTTATACAAAAAGCCGGATCCGACTGTGCAGATGGGTATAAACTCCAGCCTGGCTGTTAAAAACTGGGATCTGAGTTTTTCAGGCAGATTAAACCTGGGTAATTACAATTACAACAACGTAGCTTCTGGCAGTACTTATCGGGGGCTATATTCATCCTTAGGATACCTTGCTAATCAAACAAAAGCGGCAGAGGACACTAAGTTTACTACCGCTCTGGAGACTAATCTGTCTGATTATTATATAGAAAATGCTTCATTTTTCCGGATGGACAACATTAATCTTGGCTACACCTTTCCAGCCTATCTGAATAACCGGCTCAAGCTACGTATTAATGCAGGCGTGCAAAATGTATTTGTTATCACGAAGTACAGCGGCCTCGATCCCGAAATCAGCGGTGGTTTAGATAACAATTTCTTTCCCCGTTCAAGAGTGTATCAAATGGGTCTTAATTGTACTTTTTAAACTAACAACACAAAAACATGAAACAGCATAGATCATTCTTAATTATCATATTACTTACAGGAGTAGTTGCCACATCATGCTTGAAAGATCTTGATATAAAGCCGGAAGATCCTAATATTATCACATCCGCATCGGTGTTGGATAATCCTGAAGCTTACAAACAGTTTTTGGCAAAACTTTATGCAACGCTTTCACTTACAGGTCAGCGGGGAGAGGCAGGCTCGCCGGAAATTTCAGCTCCGGATGAAGGCACTACAGGCTTCCTGAGAGGTTATTGGGCCGCACAGGAAGTGACTACGGATGAGGCAATTAATGCCTGGGGTGATGGCGGACTTGTTGAATACCACGGCCATTTATGGTCTGATCAGAACTCTTATGTCAAGTTGTTGTATCAGCGTTTGTTCATTAATATCAGTTATTGTAATGAGTATATCCGATCTGTCAATGAAAAATTGGGCACGCTGGATGAAGCCTTGAAAACAGATGTAAACGGTTATCTGGCAGAAGCGAGGTTCTTAAGAGCCTACTATTATCTCTGCGCAATGGACCTCTTCGGCAATGTTCCGTTTGTAACCGAAGCAGACAAACCCGGAGCCTTTTCACCCCAACAGATTAAGAGAGCCGACTTATTTAACTATGTAGAAAGTGAATTGAAGGATATTTTACCTGCACTGTCTGAACCTGGAGCGAACGAATACGGCCGTGCTGACCGGGCAGCGGCATGGGCCTTACTAAGCAGGTTATATCTTAACGCAGAGATATATACCGGACAGGCAAGATATAACGATTGCATCACTTATGCTAATGAAGTAATTAATTCAAATAAGTTTTCACTACATGCAAACTATGCACACCTTTTTCTGGCCGACAATCATCTTCACCGTCAGGAAATCATCATGCCAATCGCATCGGATGGTGCTAACTCCAGAAGTTACGGAGATATGACCTTTGTTATTCATGCCGCAGTTGGAGGCTCTCAGGATGCTGCAAATGTTTTCGGAATAGGTGCCGGCGGAGGATGGGCAGGTAACAGAATGACCACTTCTTTTGTAACGAGAACCTTTGAGGATCCTTCAGGAACTACGGATAAAAGAGCACTTTTTTATACTGACGGTCAAACGCTGACCATTACCCATCCGACAGTTTTTACGGAAGGCTATTTGTGTGCCAAGTTTAAAAACGTCACATCAACCGGTGCCCTGGGTGTAAACACGACCTTTGTAGATACTGACTTTCCGTTGTTGCGTTTAGCCGAAGTTTACTTAAACTATGTTGAAGCCACAATACGCGGTGGTGCCGGAGGCAATGCTTCAAAAGCGTTAACGTTAGTAAACGCTCTCCGGGAGAGAGCATATGGAAATACTTCGGGCAATATCACTTCCGCGGACTTAACTCTTGACTTTCTACTTAACGAACGCGGGAGAGAACTCTATTGGGAAGCACACCGCAGAACTGACCTTATTCGGTTTGGGAAATTTACTGGTGCTGATCTGTTATGGGACTGGAAGGGCGATGTAATGAATGGAGTGGCAACTGATGTGCGTTTTAGTCTTTTTCCAATCCCGGCTTCGGACTTGTTAATTAACAACAATCTGATACAAAATCCAGGTTATTAATAAGAAAATTATGAAAAAGTCATTCATACTATTTGTCATCGTCTCTATCATCTTTTCCTCCTGCGAGAAGGATAATATTAAAGCAGTGATCAGCAACAATGCTGCTGCGCCTGAGATATTAATTCCCGAAACTACTTTGACGGTAACTTTAACTGCCGCAGATAGCGCTCAACTATTTCCGATCCGTTGGAAGAAAGCTGATTATGGAGTACAAACTGTTGTTAACTACGCTGTTCAGGCAGATAAAGCAGGAAATAACTTCGGTTCGGCCGTAAGTATTGGATCCACGTCTTCAGATTCATTAGTGTTAAACTTTCATACTTTAAACAATAAGCTGAGAGATGAGATGAAGTTACCGGCTAATACGCCTGCCAAGATTGAATTAAGGGTTGTAGCCTCTTTTAAAACAGATACCGTTATCTCAGATCCGGTTGCTTTTACTGTCAGTCCTTACCAGCCTTTGGTGACGGAAACTGTTCATCCCGCATTATATATTGCAGGGGACTTTCAGGGATGGGACATCGGTAATGCGCTTCGAATCTCGGCATTTAAAACGCCGGGTATATACGAAGGATATATTAACATCTCTGGTGGAAGTAGAGAATTTAAGCTTTATACCTTAAAAGACTGGAACTCGATGTCGTACGGGGATGGGGGTACCGGACTCCTGATTGAGGCAAACTGTGCGTGTTCAAACTTCATAGCCCCTGAAAATGGTTATTATCAGTTTACGGCAGATCTGAATACCATGCAATATACGTTATCTCCAACCACATGGGGTATAATTGGAGACGCAACTCCGGGAGGCTGGGATAACAGTACACCTATGACTTATAACCCTGCTACTCAGACATGGACAGTTACTGTAAACATGATTGCCGGCGGTTCATGGAAATTCCGCGCCAATAATTCATGGGCAATTAATTTTGGTATCGGTCCGACTGGAAAGTTAACCTATGCAGATCATCCTGTATTTGGTAGTGTGTCGGGCATTAATAATATCACCGTCCCTTCAGACGGCAATTATACTATAACGCTGGATCTGCATGATGCTAATAAGTATACCTATTCGGCAGTAAAAAATCCTTAGTAAAATTACCCAATTATACATCATGACATTTAAAGTTAGTAATAACCCGAATCTACATGTAATGCAATGGAAATCTGCAATTCCCCTAAGAGCACTTATGTTTTTGGTGGTACTGACTCTGCAAAATTATGGTTGTAAGAAGAGTGGAACTACTGATGCTGCAGTTCCACCTGTCGAGGCTTCAGAAAAAGATCCGGAACAATATGGTTCCCCTTTTCGAAATGTGCCAGATACGGAAGATATAATCATGTATGAAGTTAACCTTCGTGCATTTAGCGGGCCGGGAAATCTGAAGGGTGTACAAAGCAGACTTGATTCCATAAAGGATTTGGGGGTGAATGTCGTGTGGCTTATGCCCATTCATCCCGGAGGTGAATTAAAAGGTATTGGTTCACCCTATGCTGTTAAGAATTACAAAGAAGTTGGCTCAGAGTACGGCACGCTGGACGATCTTCGTAACCTGGTGAAAGAAGCTCATGACAGGAACATAGCTGTCATCATGGATTTGGTAGGAAACCACACTGCATGGGATAATCCCTGGATCCAGAATAAAGCCTGGTATACAACTGATGCCTCGGGGAATATCGTTAGTCCGAATGGTTGGGCTGATGTAGCAGACCTGAATTTCAATAACTCCTCGATGAGAAGAGAAATGATTAAGGCTATGAAATATTGGATTTTAACTGCAAATGTCGATGGCTATCGATGTGATTACGCAGATGGTGTTCCTTCTGACTTCTGGAAAGAAGCTATAGACACCTTAAAGAAAATCCCTGATCGTAAGCTGGTTATGTTTGCTGAAGGCACGAGGAAGGATCACTTTTCTGCAGGGTTCAACTTGACTTTCGGCTGGGATTTTTTTAACGCAATGAAGGCGGTTTACAATAAGAATCAGTCCGCATCTACACTTAGTAACGTCAATACTGCTGATTATGTCAACGTACCGGAGCAGTCTCATATTTTAAGATTTATATCCAATCATGATGATAATGCTGTAGACAACGCGCCATTTGCAACATTTAAAGGTAACAAGGGCTCCCTTGGCGCTTTTGCACTGACTCTCTATATGGGAGGTGTGCCGCTGATTTATAATGGGCAGGAAGTCGGTAACCCGTCGAAACTCGAGTTTTTTAGCCGTACACCGATTGATTGGAAAATTAATCCGGACATAACAGCTGAGTATAAAAAGCTAATTGCTTTCAGGAAGGAAAGCAATGCAATAAAAACGGGTTCTATAGTCCACTTTACCAATCACGCAGATATAGTCGCATTTAAAAAGACATCAGGTATTGAGCAAGTGGTTGTATTAGTTAACGTACGGGATAAAAAAGTCAACTATACGCTTGATAGCTCTGTGGCAAACAAGATGTGGAGCGACGGCTTAACCGGCTCAGCAGTTAGCCTGGGAACCGAAATCGGACTGGAGCCGTTCTCATACTTAGTTCTTAAGAATAATTAATGAACCTATTCCTTATTTAAATTTTAAAAATGAGAAACCTCACATTGCTTTTTTTACTCCTGATATTCACGTCTGCTGCTATTGCTGAACAAGTTCATCCCACGAAGGTAAAATCTCCCGATGGCAACCTTGAACTGTCCTTTTATCTTAAGGATGGAATTCCCTTTTACGAGCTGGAGAGAAAAGGTGAAAGCGTAATAAAAGAATCAAGGTTAGGATTAATATTGACCGATAACCAATCCTTAGATAAAGATTTCAAGATAATTGACATTAAGGAGTCATCAACCGACGAGATCTGGAATCCTGTATTAGGGGAGGTGAGAACCATTCGAAATCAATATAAAAGTGTAAAAGTATCTCTTGAAGAAGCTGTCAAACCCAATAGAAAACTGGACTTGTTTTTTAAAGTGTATAATGAGGGATTAGGATTTCGCTATGAATTTCCTTTGCAACCCAATCTCAAATTTTTTATTGTTGCGAAAGAATTGACCGAGTTCAATCTTACTGGTGATCACAAAGCTTTCTGGATACCCGGGGACTATGATTCTAATGAGTATCACTATACAACTTCCAGGATTAGCGAAGTGGATGCATGGAAACAACCAATGATCTCAGTGGGAAAAAAGGAAAGTAATATTCCTGATCAATATGCGGTACAAACTCCATTAATGCTGAAGTCCAGGGAAGGGCTGTATATCAATATTCATGAAGCTGCACTGGTTAACTATCCGTCGATGCAATTGCATGTTGATCGTGACCGTTTACGGTTATCGGCTAATCTTGTGCCTGACGCCATAGGTAATTCCGCATATGTTCGGTCTCCCGGGAAAACGCCCTGGAGAACTATCGTTGTCAGTGATAAGGCTACGGAAATCCTGGCGTCAAAGATAATATTGAATCTCAATGAGCCGTCAAAACTTGAAGATACGTCATGGATTAAACCGCTTAAGTATATGGGAGTATGGTGGGAAATGCAAACAGGCAAAAGCAACTGGAATTATACATTCAATATTGACTCCCTTTCGACTTCAGGCGCACTTATTCAGCAGGGAAATCATGGTGCAAACACTGCAAATATTAAGAAATACATTGATTTTGCATCCAGGAATGGAATACAAGGACTATTGGTGGAAGGCTGGAACACGGGCTGGGAAGAGTGGACGGGCAACTGGAAGGAAAAAAACTTTGATTATGTGACACCCTATCCTGACTATGACGTTGTGGAGATTACCAAATATGCAAAAGAAAAGAATGTACAAATGATGATGCATAATGAAACCGGGGGGAGCGTTATAAATTATGAACGACAACTGGATACCGCTTTTAGATTTATGAACAATTTTGGTTTCAAATCCCTAAAAACTGGCTATGTTGGACCTATTAGCCCCAGGGGAGAGCATCATGATGGGCAATGGATGGTCGATCATTTTGTTCGTGTCGCTGAAAAAGCGGCCGTGCATCAGGTTATGGTAAACATGCATGAGTCTGTGCGTCCTACCGGTCTTCACCGTACCTATCCAAACTGGATAAGCAATGAGGCAGGCAGAGGCAACGAGTGGAACGCATTCGCAGACGGCACGACTCCTGACCATGAAACCGTCCTGCCATTTACAAGGCTAATGGGTGGTCCAATGGATTATACTCCGGGAATTTTCAAGCTGAGAAATTATGCAAATGATGCGCCGGAAAGGCAGATGCATTCCACACTCGCAAAGCAATTAGCGCTTTACGTTACCATGTACAGTCCCCTCCAAATGGCGGCTGATCTCCCTGAAAACTATGAAGCCCATCAGGATGCTTTTCAATTTATAAAGGACGTGGGTACAGATTGGGATGATACAATGATTCTGGAAGCAGAGCCTGGTGATTATATAACTATCGCCAGGAAAGAGAAGGGAAAAGCAAACTGGTTCCTGGGGGCTATTACCGACGAGAACAAGCGTCAATCAATTGTTCCATTGACTTTCCTTGACAAGGGCGTGAAATACACAGCCACCATTTATAGGGATGCTGAAAATGCGGATTGGAAGACAAATCCAGAGGCATACATTATTGACAAGAAAACTGTAACCCGATCTTCGAGATTGAAGCTGTATTTGGCCCCGGGGGGCGGTGCCGCCGTCAGCTTGATCCCGATTTTTTGTCTGAAGTGATAATTGAAAGGCCATTGTTCTCATTTGAGACACAATGGCTTTTTGCCATAATGTGCCGGAGCTTTTCAGTTAGTATTTGAATAATACCATATTCAAATTATTTATATGATGATCTTTTTCAACAGGATCGTGCTACCGATATCGAAAATGCGCTTTTATTTAATGAGCTTTGGACTTCTCGCAACAAGCCCGTATATTCACTTAATTAACCACATTTAAACCAGCCTGAAAAAAGCTGATAGATTTGAGGTGGACTGTGACCACATCTGCTTTTACTTGTATACTTAAGTTGACGGACCATGCATTTTCAGGACGACCATACGTTGTTAGCAAGAATCAGGGAGGGTGATGAAGCTGCCTTTTCCTTATTTTATGAGCAACATTGGACGGTTATACACCGCTTTGTAATGAAATATTTGAAATGCCAGGATCTGAGCAACGATGTTACCCAGGATATTTTTGTTCGCTTATGGGAGGGAAGGGCTGATCTTCCTGAGATCTCATCTTTAAAATCTTACTTGTTTATTGTAGCTAGAAATGCCGCCTTCAATGTACTTAAGAAAGCATCTGTACATGAAAACTTAAAAGAAAAGATAATCCTTGCTGCAGTCGCCAGCTGCAATACCACCGAAGATGATCTGCTCTCGGTAGAATACCTGGATCATTTGAAAAGAGTCGTTAAAACGTTGCCTGTCCAAACCCAGAAGATATTCAGTCTGTGCAGGGAAGAGGAGAAGAGTTACCAGGAAGTATCTCAGATGCTCGGTATTTCAAAGGATGCTGTTAAAAAGCATATGGTGAGGTCAATGAAACTCCTGCGCTTATCTATTCAAAACGGTTTACATATGCTTTTATCGCTTGTTATTGCTCTTGCGACCGGCGTCTGCAAATAATTAAAATAAAAATCAATTAAGGGGTACCCTCCACCGCATACTCCCGTGTCTTTACAATTGAAGACCGGATATGAACCAAAATCAATTTTATAAAAAGCTTCTCGACCGCTATAAAAACAACCAGGCATCGGTTGAGGAGATAGAGGTTTTGTTCCACCTGATTAAGACGGGTGAGATCGAACAAGCCCTTTATGAATCGATCGAAGCTGATCCTTCATTGTACGAGGAATCAGCTGATGTTATGAAAGTAGTGCCTGATGAACAGCCTTCAGTGCCGTCTGTCGTATCCATTAGAAGGTCATGGACGGGCTTGTGGAAAGTCGCTGCTGCAATTGTGGTCTTCATCAGCGTTTCTCTGATGCTTTACAGCAAGAAAGGGGAGATACGGGATTTTGTTGATCCTGTCCGTTTGGTGCGTGTAGAAGTACCGATGGGAAGGGTTCGCAAGCTGCAGCTCTCTGATGGTACGGAGGTATGGCTAAATGCAGGTAGTGTCCTTAAATACCCGGAAAAATTTAACAGGGAAAAGCGGGTCCTGACTCTAGAAGGCGAAGCATTCTTCAATGTTTTTCATGATGCGGAGAAGCCTTTTATCATCCATTCAGGCAAGTTGAATACTGTCGTGCTGGGTACTTCATTTAATGTAAAAACTTACGGAGACAGTCCGGCACAGGTATCGGTACGGTCTGGAAAAGTAGCAGTAGCAGAAAACGCTGCTGATGTGCTTGAAGATGGGAAACCTAAGGCGCAGCGTATGATTATCCTGACAAAAGATCAGCAGGCGACTTATTTAGGAGCAGAGGGTTTCGATATCCGTAAGGATGTTCCCTCAGGCGAATATATGGGGTGGCAAAACGGGGAGCTTGTGTTTACCGGAAAAACGCTGCTTGAAATGAAGCCGGTATTGGAACGGTGGTATGGCGTAAAAATCCTGATGGACAGTAAGAAGCTGGCGAACTGCAGAATGGTGGGATCGTATCGTCAGGAGACTTTGAAGAATGTTCTGGAAGCGATGCGTTTTGCATTGAATATTACCTATAAGATCGAAGGGAACAGGGTCACGATCCGTGGCGGCTCCTGTAAATGAGCTTATAGTCAGATAACTAATTATAACATCTTAACCAATTAACCTAACATGCGAAACTACTACACATAATTACTATGCACGATTCTGACTTTTAGAAAGTCGGAAGAGAGCGCCCGCAAACACTTTGGTCGGTCGTTGCAGGCGCTTGGGAGTTCAACGAAATATTCTTTCATTAAACATTTCTAATTTATGAAAAATTTAAAGCATACGTTATTTCTTATGTCATTGAATACCGTGCTGTCCATTTTCTTCGTTTGCCTGTCATCCTTTATGCTCGTCGCGAAGGATGGCAGGTCACAAAATACTAACGAGGTCAGTATTAAGGTTCCCCGAGCCGGGTCGAACTTGAAAAGTGTGTTTGCAACTATCGAAAAGCAAACGCAGTTCCGCTTCTTTTACGATAAGAGCATCGTAGACAACGACACCAAAGTTAAGGTGAACGGCGGTCAGTTGTCTGTTGCGGAAGTGCTGGAGTTGCTGAGCAGACAAACTGGCTTGGTGTTCAAGCAGATAAATAGCACAATATCTGTTAAAGAAGCGGAAATTGTTTCTGAAAATCTTGTCAAGAGCCAGCAGATGCAAGTGGTGGTAAGCGGTCAGGTAACGGATGAAAGAGGCAATACCCTTCCGGGAGTAAGCGTCAAGATCAAGGGCATGGAGGGCGGCACCAGTACAGATCCCACCGGACGCTATCGGATCTCGGTTTCGGGACCGGAGAGTGTGCTTGTTTTTAGCTTTATCGGATTCGTATCTGAAGAGCGGACCGTAGGTAGTTCAGGCGTTTTAAATGTAAGTCTGAAAGAGCAGCTTACCAATCTGAACGAGGTGGTGGTAATTGGTTACGGAACGCAGAAGAAGGCAGATGTAACCAGTGCTGTGACTAGCGTTAAAGCCGAAAACTTTGTGAGAGGTGCGGTAAAGGATGCAGGACAGCTGCTGCAGGGAAAGGTTGCGGGATTGGCAATCGCTACGCCGAGCGGTGATCCGACTGCCTCTACACAGATTCTTTTGCGCGGTACGGCTACATTGGGAACGAGTGTTCAGCCTCTTATTCTGGTAGATGGTATTCCGGGCGACTTGAATACGGTTGCTCCTGAAGACATCGAGAGCATGGATGTTCTAAAAGATGGATCTGCCGCCGCAATATATGGAACCAGAGGTACGAATGGTGTTATTTTGATAACGACAAAAAAGCCAAGCGGAACAATTGAGCCAACTATCGACTATAATGGTTATGCCAGCACTCAGGAGTTTGCTAACCTCCCCAAAATGCTGAATGCTGCTGAGTATAAGGAGAGGCTTCCGCTCCAGGATCTTGGCAGTAACACTGACTGGGTTAAAGAGGTGAGCAGAGAAACTCCGCTTAGTAATGGCCACAATATCTCGCTAAGGGGCGGTAGTGCAAAGACCAACTACGTTGGGACGCTTGGCTACCGGTATTTTGAAGGTGTTTTTCTGAAATCGGACAACCGCACGATCAACGGGAGGATAGACGTAAACCACAACATGTTCGACAATAAGTTGAAGTTAAATTTCAACGTTCTGAACACAGATAATAAGTATAACAGTCTTGGCAGCGGCAGCAGTTTTAATACCACTGTTTGGAGGCAGGTCCTGGGAAGAAACCCTACCGCTCCGATTCGAAATGAAGATGGTACCTGGCAGGAGCAGACTGCAATAGCCGGTTACGAAAATCCGCTTGCCTTGTTGAATGAATCTTATGGGGAAAATCAGTCGCAGACCACCCGTCTTAGCGGAAGCATCGGCTGGACACCTATCAGCGGGTTGCAGCTGAAAGCACTGGTATCCAGAAGTAAACTGAACAGTGAATTCGGATATGCGGAAACCAAGCAGCATATATCAACTGTTCGTGACGGAAGACAGGGCTATGCGTCTAAAAGCAGTGGACAGAGTATAGATAACTTATTTGAATTCACCACTCAGTATAGCAAGTCGCTTAACGGTCATAACTTTTCGGCTCTTGGTGGATATAGTTATCAGCATAACACCAGTCAGAGCACCGGAATGCAGAACCTTGATTTCCCTGCGGGAAACTTCTCGTATATCGACAATATCGGTCAGGGTACTGCGCTTCGCAATGGTTTATCATCGCTTAACAGCGGAAAATTTGCCTCTAACCTGATCGGATTTTTCGGAAGGTTGACCTATAACTATGAGGAAAAATACTTATTGACAGCTAACCTGCGGCACGAGGCTTCATCCCGTTTCGTAGGCACTAAGGATCCATGGGGTACTTTTCCCGCTGTGTCTGCAGGATGGAGAATAAGTAAAGAACCGTTTTTGAGCAATGTTGATTTTCTTGATGACTTAAAAATACGTGCGGGATACGGTGTTACGGGTACCGCGCCTGACGATCTGTTTCTGGGAGTAAGTCAGCTGGGATATACTGACCCGATAACCGGCCGGGCGATCACTTATCTGATCAATGGGGAGTGGATTTCCGGATTGAGTCCGATCAGCAATCCCAATCCCTACCTGAAATGGGAAGTTAAGAAAGAAACAAACGTAGGTTTGGATTTCACGATTTTGAAGGGCAGAATCGGAGGAACAGTGGACTATTATTATCGTCGCACCAATGGTCTGCTATATGATTACCCGGTTCCTTCGCCTCCTAATCTGTACAGCTTTACAAAGGCAAACGTTGGGGTGATGCAAAATACGGGTGTTGAAGCCTTACTGAACTTCCAACCGGTGCAGACAAAAAAGTTCTCATGGTTCTCCAGCATCAACTTCTCAACTAACCGGAATAAACTGGTGTCGCTCTCTAATGACTTATACCAGACAACAAACAACTTCATTAATGTAGGATTCACCGGTTCACCAGTACAAACTTATACTCACCGGGTAGAAGTAGGGAAGGAGATCGGTAATTTTTATGGTTACAAGATTGTTGACATTAATGAGGATGGCAGCTGGGTGTATGAGAATAAAGATGGGAACCTGTCAAATACCAAAGAGGAAGCAGATAAAAAAGTTCTGGGTAACGGATTACCGAAGTTTTATGCCGGCTGGAATAATAATTTCACTTACGGAAACTTCGATTTGGGGATTACAATGAGGGGAGCTTTCGACTACCAGATTTTAAATTTTCAGCGTATGTACTCTGAAGTTCCCGGTTTCTCTCTGTACAATCAACTGAGCTCTGCTTATGATGAGGTGTTCGGAAAAGCTGTTCTTAACAATAATATTCTTCCGGAATATAACAGCTACTACATTGAGAACGGTGATTTTTGGAAGATTGACAATATTACACTTGGTTATAAGTTAAACCTGCCTTCTCAGCATTTCAAGTCTGCGAGGATTTACGTGTCCACCCTGAACACCTTTACGATTACAGGTTACAAGGGAATGGATCCTGAAGTTAACCGTTTAGGGTTATTTCCTGGTAACGACGACAGGGATAAATACCCTACTACAAGGGTTTATACATTGGGTTTAAGTCTTTCTATTAACTAATCAACAGCGAAATCATGAATACGACAAGAAAATATATATCCATATTGGCTTCAGGATTAGTGTTCCTGAGCATGCAGGCGTGCACCAAATTAGAAGATGAGAGTTTTACAGATATCATCGCATCGAGCTACGTGCCCGGGAGGGATGATATCGGCTCGCTGGTAGCTCCTGCATATGCAAACTGGCGGGACGTACTTATGTCGAACGCTACAGGTTATTACATCACTCAGGAGATTGCTGCTGATCAGCTGGCTGTCCCGGCAAAACCGTATGGCTTCGTAGACGGCGGTCTGCATCGCAGGATGCATGAGCACAAGTGGACACCTGAACAGGCGCATTGCCAGGATCTGTGGACCAAAACTTATGCTGGGGTAACGAACTGTAACCGGGTGATCTATCAGATCGAGTCAGGCGCTATACCGACCGACGAGGCGACTAAAGCGAGTATCCTGGCGGAGCTAAAGGTGCTTAGGGCATCTTACTATTTTGTGCTTTGTGATAATTTTGGTAATGTGCCGATCGTTGATCGCTTTGATGTCCCTGAAGGATTTCTTCCCGACCAGAATACGAGGAAGGAAGTGTATGATTTTATTGTAAGCGAGATAACTTCTTCCATTCCGGCTTTGTCTGATAACAGTGATGTTAGTACCTATGCGCGCTTTAACAATAAATGGTCGGCTAATGCCCTGTTGGCTAAGGTGTATTTGAATGCTCAGGTTTACAGTGGTCAGGCAGAGTGGCCCAAGTGTATCCAGGCTTGTGACGCCGTGATCAGCTCCGGGAAATTTTCATTGGAAGCAGTGCAGAAAGATGTATTCAAGGCGCAGAATCAGAACTCGAAGGAAATCGTCTGGGCGGTGCCACACGATGAGGTTTATGCCGGCGGGTTTTACCTCGCTGCATGGACTATGTCTCCTCAGAACCAGTTTACTTACGGTGCTAAATCCGGAGGATATGGAGGATTGAATGCCATTCCGCAGTTTATTGATACCTTTCATCCTGAAGATAAAAGACTTACTGATGGTTGGATGATGGGACAGCAGTATGCTGCCAATGGTGAACCACTAAAATGCGCCTATGGGGTGCTCATCGGACAGCCTCTTGTTTATGTAAACGAATGTCCAGGTATCGACTCAACACAGGAGATCCATAGTTACAGGATCAATAAGTTCGAGATTGCGCAGAACTCATCACCGAACAATATGGATAACGATTTTCCCTTTCTTCGTTATGCAGACATCCTGATGATGAAGGCGGAATGTCTGCTTCGGACAGGAGATGCCAACGGGGCGGCTGCGCTGGTGACGCAGGTCCGTCAACGAAGCTTTCCTGGTAACGCTTCGCTTGCAACTGTTACAGGGGTACAACTTCAGGGAAATACGTCGTATAAATATGGTTTAAAGAACCATTTTACGACAACGACTGAACCTGTCAATGATATTGCTTACGGAAGGTTTCTGGATGAGTTAGGCTGGGAATTTGCCGCTGAAGCTCACAGGAGGCAGGATATGATCCGCTTTGGAGTGTTCACAAAGAAATCCTGGTTGTCGCATTCTCCCAATGGAGACAACCGTACTATTTTTCCGATTCCTCTTCAGGAACTGAATAAAAACCCTAAGCTAAAACAAAATCCGTAACCGTATTTCTATGATGTGCCGGCGCATTGTTATATTGCGCCGGACTCCTAAACAATTATTATGAAACTTTATTCTGTTTTTATTCTTAGTCTGCTATATATACCTTTTTCCATAGCGCAAAGTACAAAAGGACTTACAGGTCAACCTGATACATCGTATACAACCTTCTCTGCATTTCGGAGTACCTCCAAACAGCATCCAAATATCAAGATAGTTGGAGAAAAAAAGTTTGCTTCGGTAAAGGAAAGTCGCGGTGTAGTATATTGTAATCCGGGTAAACGTGACCTTAAAATTGATGTCTTTCAGCCGAAAGCAAAGAAGTCTGCGGGTTATCCGGCTGTGCTGATCGTTCATGGTGGTGGCTGGCGTTCTGGCAATAGAGCTCAGCATATTCCGCTGGCGCAGCATCTGGCAGCGGCGGGGTTTGCGAGCTTCACTGTAGAATACCGCTTATCTACGGAGGCGTTGTATCCGGCCGCAGTTCACGACGTTAAGGCGGCGATACGCTGGATCCGTGCAAACGCGCGAAGGTTTAATATAGACCGCAGTAAAATCGCGATTTTAGGTTTTTCAGCAGGTGGGGAGCTTGCGACGTTTGTGGGCACGACGAGCGGTATGTTGAGATTTGAAGGAGCAGACTGTAACAACGGTTACTCTTCAGACGTTCAGGCGATAGTGGATATCGACGGTACGCTTTCATTTGTTCACCCTGAGTCGGGTGAAGGAGACGATCGGAAATCCACTTCGGCAGCGAGTTACTGGTTTGGGTACAGTAAGGCAGAGAATCCGGAGTTGTGGCAAGATGCGTCACCTCTAACGCATGCAGCAAACAATAAGGCACCTGTTCTCTTTCTCAATAGCTCTATAGACCGGATGCATGCCGGCAGGGATGATTTCAGGAAGGTACTTGATGAAAAGGGGATCTACTCGGAAGTATTCACTTTTGAAGGGGCTCCGCATTCATTTTGTTTGTTCGAGCCCTGGTTCAAGCCAACGGTGGATCATGTAACCCGATTCCTGAATGAGGCTTTCAGCAAGAAATAGATGAAAAAGGCAGTTATTGAAGAAACTGCCTTTTTTTGTATCGCCTCCACACCTGGTACCACTTTTTGTTATTGGGATAGCTCCGGTGAGAAGTCATGTTATTAAACAACAGTGCGACAAGCAAGAGGACCAGAACTCCTGAAAGTATCGGGTTCAGAACATACCAATAGCCTAAGGAAGTGATTTTTTCAGACCCTATGTTGGCAATGAGGGCAGTGGCGCCGCCTGGAGGGTGAAGCGTTTTCGAGATCTGCATCAGGACTATGGACAGAGATACAGAGAGTGCTGATGCAAGCCAGATATCATGAGGGAAGAGTTTGTGGACGGTAACTCCTACGATAGCACATAAGACGTGCCCGCCTATTAGGTTTCTGGGTTGAGCCAGGGGACTGTTTATAATGCCGAATACAAGAACTGCCGACGCTCCGAACGAACCTACAAGGAAAAGGTTGTCGGTTGGACTGAATGCTTTATCATGAAGAAGTCCGATTAAGCCGATTCCGGCAAAGGAGCCGACGAATGTCCAGAAATGCTCTTTGTAGTTGATAAGGGTTTCTTTATAGAAAATATACCGTGCTCTTCTTACGTGCTTTCTGATATGTTTTTTCATTAAGGGGTGTTACGTATGTTGGTGCGGCAAAATTGCCTTTTTTCTCTCAGAAATAGGGGATGATATTTTATATTTACATAAAACCGATTATGAAATATTTCCTAAGCCTCATTGCCGTCTTCGCGGCAGTCTTTACATTAAGCTCTTATCAGCCGCGGGACGAATGGCGGTCTCTTTTTGACGGCTCGCTGAATGGATGGAATACCTACCTGAGCTACCGGCATACAGCAGCTTATAATGGCAAAGTCCCTACGGACGGGGCGGGTAAACCCTTGCCTCCGATAGGATACGGCAAGAATGAAGCGAATGTTTTTTCTGTCGTTGATCAGGACGGAGCACCTGTACTTAGGATAAGTGGAGAAATTTATGGCTGTGTATTCACTAAAGAGGATTTTAAGAACTATCATCTGAAGCTGAAGGTTAAATGGGGTAACAAAAAATGGGAACCAAGGCTGAATGAACCAATGGACTCGGGAATCCTTTATCATTCTCAAGGAGAGTGCGGTGTAGACTACTTCAGATCCTGGATGCTTTCTCAGGAGTTTCAGGTAATAGAGCGAAGTCATGGCGACTTCTGGTGTATTGCCAATTCGCAGATCAGCATCAGGGCGGCGAAACCAGAGGGTAAAGATACGCTCGTTTATAATCGCAATGCACCGGAAGTGAGGATGGGTTCTGTTAAGCATGGAAACAACAATTTCTGTCAGGCTAGCGGTAACCATGAGCGCCCGATGGATGAGTGGAACGATCTGGAACTTATCTGTTTTGAAGACAAGAGCCTGCATATCGTTAACGGGCAGGTAGTGATGGCGCTTTCGAAGTCTTCCTATCGCGACGGAGAACTTAGCAAGCCTCTTGTAAGCGGAAAGATTCAGCTGCAGAGTGAAGCGGCAGAGGTGTTTTATAAGGATATTATGATAAAGGACATTGATAAAATCCCGGCTGCATATGCGTCTTATTTCGAGTAGTCGTTGTGATTATAGCAAATGCCCCGGTGTATGTTTTGATGTCAGGCGAATGCGGGCAATACATGTTTACCGAAATCTTGTATAAATGCCTCCTGATCACGATTTACGTTGTGCAGTATGATTCTTTCGAAGCCCAGTGACCGGTACTGTTCTATCCACTCAATATGTTTGTTAAGGTTGGAAGAGACGTTTACTTTATCAAAAAGCTGCTCGGGTTGCACCAGCTCAGCTGCTGCATCAAATTCCTTTACTGACCGCAGGTTGGCAAGTACGCTTCCCTGGAAGATATTTGTACGCCACTGATCGTAAGCACCGGCAAGGGCATCTTCATCAGATTTCGCATAGGAAAGCTGAACTTTTAAGTACATGGGTTTGTTATGCCCACCATTTTCCTCGAAGGCCCTTACAACCTGCTCAAGCTCATCGATTGGTTTGGATACAGTGATAAGTCCCTCTGCCCAGCTTCCTACCCATCCTGCAGTTTCTGCAGACACAGCCGCGCCGAGTAATAGAGGTTGAGTTTCGGGCAAGGTATATAAACGTGCATTTTTCACGGTTACAAGGCCCTGGTGAAATATCGTTTCACCTTGTAGCAGTGACTGAATAATTAGTGCGCTTTCCAGTAAACGTGCATTTCTATCGGATTTGGAAGGCCATTTTTCGCCCGTAATGATTTCGTTGATCGCTTCTCCGCTTCCAAGCGATAAGGAGAAGCGTCCGGGAAACATTTCCGCGAGTGTGGCTGTCGCCTGGGCCACGATAGCAGGATGATAACGCTGCCCGGGAGCGCATACAACGCCAAAGGGCAGTGAGGTAGCTTGCATGGCAGCTCCCAGCCACGCAAAGGCGAATCCGCTTTCGCCTTGACGCTCGCTCCAGGGGAAAAAGTGATCTGAAGAGTTCACGGCTTTAAACCCTGCTTGCTCGGCTAGCTGCACATAGCGAAGTAGTTCTCCGGGCTTAAATTGTTCGTGTGACGCATGATATCCGATCTCTGCCATTATTTCGTTTTCGGAATAAACACCGGGATGTTTTGTTGGTTTCTGATATTCTATCGAAATATTGTGAAATGGAGCTAATGAGCGCATTTCAGAACCCATACAAACTATTGTGCGGGTGATCTTGTTAGAACTGCAGAATCAATTGTTATGAGCCTGGAAAAATATGTCGAGAAGCGGGACTTTACCAAGACGGCGGAACCTAAAGCCGGCAAGAGTAAAGACAAAAGCACACTACGCTTTGTTATTCAGAAGCATGATGCGTCACGCCTTCACTATGACTTTCGTCTGGAAATGGAGGGAGTGCTGAAGAGTTGGGCGGTGCCAAAAGGCCCGTCTACAGATCCAAAGATAAAACGCCTGGCAATGATGGTGGAAGACCATCCATACGACTACCGAAGTTTTGAGGGCATCATACCTAAAGGGGAGTACGGTGGCGGAACGGTAATTGTGTGGGATGAGGGAACTTATGAGCCACTTGAAAAGATATCCGGCAAAAAGGCTCAGGAGAAGCATCTACTGCAACAACTGAAGCAAGGCTCTTTGAAGGTTAAACTACATGGAGAAAAGCTTGAAGGCGAATATGCTCTTGTCAAAACCCATGGAATGGGAGATAACGCGTGGCTGCTGATCAAGCATAATGACGATTTCGCATCGAAAAAGGATATCACTAAACTGGACAAGTCCGTTTTATCCGGTAAGACGATTGAATCTATGGCTGAAACGAGTGACAAGGTTTGGAAGAACGGTCAGGAGGAGAAGCTCGCGAAGCCGAAAACTAAGAAAAAGAAGGAGGCAGCGCAACCTGCAGATGAGGTAGCTGCGCCGGAAGATACTGATCAGAATACAGAGGATATTGATGTTCAGGGGCTCCTGAAAAGGCTTCCGGCAAGTGATATGCCTACAGACATAAAGCCTATGCTTGCATCGCTGGTAGATGAACCTTTTGATGCAGCCGGATGGCAGTATGAGGTAAAATGGGATGGCTACAGGGCTTTGGCATTTGTTAATGAAGGGGAGGTAGAGCTCCAGTCTCGTAATAACAAATCGTTCAGTGACCGTTTTTACCCTATATATAAAATAATTAAAGGTTGGAAGATCAATGCAGTGCTGGACGGAGAAATTCTCGTATTGAATGAAAAAGGCGTTTCTAACTTTGGTGACCTGCAGAACTGGCGCAGTGAGGCAGATGGAGATCTTGCGTTTTATGTATTCGACTTGCTTTGGTATGACGGGAAAGACTTGAGGGATCTGCCCTTGAACCAGCGGCAGGCGATTCTTGAGGAAGTTATGCCAACGGACGACGACCGTGTGCGGCTGAGTAAGGTATTCAGAGCGAACGGACTTGAATTTTTTGCGGCTGCCGAGAGGATGGGTCTTGAAGGGATCATAGCGAAAAGATCGGACAGCACATATATGACTGAGGTCCGCTCAAAAGAATGGCTCAAGATAAAAGTGCATAAGCGGCAGGAGGTGATCATTGCAGGCTTTACAAAAAATGAGGGGACATCAAAACAGTTCTCTTCACTTCTCCTGGGCGTTTATGAGGATGGAACACTTCAGTATGTTGGTAAAGTAGGCACCGGATTCTCTGATAAACTGCAGAAAGAGATGATGGCTCAGATGAAGCCACTGATTACAGATGACTCGCCGTTTAGGCAGCTGCCAGATGTTAATAAGCCGTCGCGCTTCCGCCCGAATCCACCGAAGGCAAAAGCTACATGGCTGAAGCCGGAGCTGGTTTGCGAGGTGGCATTCAGTGAAGTGACCAGCGACGGTGTTTTCAGGCATCCGTCCTTCGAGGGAATGAGAGAAGACAAGAAAGCTAAAGAGGTAGTGAGGGAAACGACCATTCATACTGCGGAAATTGTAGATGAGCTGGAGGAGAATGGGAAAGAGCCGGATAGCTTCAAGGCCCTTAAACCGCCAAAAGAGAAAGAACGCAAGACGCTGTTGAATCCGAAAGATGAGACTCAGGTCAGGAAGATATGCGGTCATGATCTGAAGTTTACTAATCTGAGTAAGGTCTACTGGCCGGAGGACAAGGTTACGAAGCGGGATATGTTTAACTACTACTATCAGGTAGCTGAATTTATCCTCCCATATTTGAAAGACCGGCCGATGTCTCTGAACCGTTTCCCAGGAGGTATTCATGCTTCCAGCTTTTATCAGAAAGATGTTAAGGGCAAAGCTCCTGAGTGGGCGAAGACCTTTCCGTATACAACCAGTGATGGTGAGGATAAGGAGTACCTTGTAGGAACGGATGAGGCTAGCTTGCTCTGGATGGCTACGCTCGGGTGTATTGAAATGAACCCCTGGTTCAGCCGGGTACAGTCGCCTGATAATCCCGATTACTGTGTGATAGACCTTGATCCGGACAAAAATACCTTTGATCAGGTGATTGAAGCGGCTCTTGAAGTAAAAAAAGTACTTGACGCAATTGGGGTGCCTTCCAGCTGCAAGACATCCGGTTCTACCGGGATGCATATCTATATCCCCTTGGAAGCTAAATATACCTATGACCAGTCGCAGATGTTTGCCAGGCTACTGGTAAATATCGTGCATAAGCAGATTCCGCAGTTTACCAGTCTGGAGCGGATGATTGCTAACAGGAAAGGGAAGATGTATCTTGATTTCCTCCAAAACCGGCCCGGAGCTACTATTGCGGGGCCATATTCATTAAGACCAAAGGTAGGTGCCACCGTTTCAATGCCACTGCATTGGGACGAAGTAAAACCAGGTCTGAAGATGCGGGATTTTACCATTTTTAATACTGTAGACCGTTTGAAAGTTGAAGGCGATCTCTTTAAAGGTGCCCTTGGTAAAGGCATTGATCTGGAGAAGACTTTGAAGAAAATGAAAAGTGTGTTTGATTGATGGAAGGAGCAGCATTATCACATGTAAGAGGCCGGTTCTATTCGGGAACAAGTAATGTAGTTCTGCCGGTACCTAATAAGCAGCACTTCCCCCCGGAATATCAGGATAAAAGCAGGCTGTGTTATTACGGATCACTTTTTGACAGCGTGGAGATCAACAGTTCTTTTTACAAGCTTCCGATGCCGGCAACCGTGGGTAAATGGGCGGAGATGGTACCGGAGAACTTCCGGTTTACATTTAAGCTCTGGAAGGAAATAACGCATAACAAGGGTCTGATTTTCGAGCCGGAGGATGTCTTTCGGTTTTTTAGGGTAGTCGATAGGGTGGACGAAAAAAGGGGATGTGTGCTGGTCCAGTTTCCACCGGGTACCAGCGTTGATTACATCAGGCAATTGCAGACCCTTTTGATCAATCTGAAGAGCGCAACTTCAGATCTTCCCTGGCGGATAGCGGTTGAATTCAGACACCTTTCGTGGTATAATGAGGAAGTTTATGATCTACTTTACGAGTCGGGGATTGGTCTTGTGATGCATGATATGGCCAGTTCTGCGGCACCGTTTCGTGAGCCGGAACAGGACTTTGTTTTCTTACGCTTTCATGGTCCTGAAAAGGGTTACAGGGGAAGTTATACGGATGAATTTCTTGATGAGTATGCAGAATATATTAATGGTTGGTTAGACGAAGGGAAGGATGTATTTGCATATTTCAATAATACATTGGGTGATGCGCTGAATAATCTCAGGAGCTTGAATGATCGTGTTGTGAAAGGATTTTAGGGCCTTATGCTTCTTTTTTGTTTTAAGACCGTATCATGTTTGTAACACATAAAATATAAAAGTGTGCCGTTCAAATATTTGTAAAGACCAATAAAATGATTTACCTTGCAATGTAATCGTTTACATTTATCGTGTTACATCAGCTGACCAACTAATTAATTAACCAAATTATTAACCCACCTGAGTTTGATCGGGCTAACTAACTCATAAGATGATAAAAAAGTCATAAAAATCTGCGGCTGTCTAGCAGCTATTCCAGGTAACCAGATCTAATATATTCAATTCATAACCGGCATCTCAGACTGATGGTCGGTATGGATATTATTTGTCTGAATTTTCATATTTCTCATTTAAAAATTTATCGAAATGGATATTTTTTCCCGCTCTGTTATTAAGCACAAAAAGCACGAGGCTTCGATCGAAACTTATATTAAGAGTCAATTTATCGGAAAAGCAGGTCACAAACTATTACTTGCATGTGTGATGACCTCAGCCATGCTTTCACACTCAAATGCGCTTGCTGAAACACTACCCTCATATTCATCAACAGTTTCCCAGGCGGATATCAGGGTAAGCGGTAAGGTGACCGACGGTGACGGTATTAGTCTGCCGGGAGTCAGTGTTAAAGTTAAAGGTACCAGTATAGGTACCAGTACAGATACAAACGGCAATTATTCTCTCACTGTCCCATCAGGCGCAACATTGATTTTTAGCTATATGGGCTTTGGAACAATGGAAGTCCCGGTTAATAACCGCAGCAACATCAATATTAAGCTAAGCGAAGATGTTAAAGCATTAAATGAGGTAGTTGTCGTCGGTTATGGAACTCAGTCAAAGAAGTCAGTTACAGGCTCCGTAGCTTCAATCGGTTTCGAGAAGATCAAGGATAGATCGTATACAAATGTTGCCCAATCGTTGGCAGGACAAGTTGCTGGGGTATCGATCAACCAGGGACAGGGTGCGCCAGGTGTTGCTCCTATTATCCGCGTGAGAGGGGTCAGCTCCATAACCGCAGGTACAAACCCATTGTTCGTTGTAGATGGGGTGCCACTGGAAAACTTCAATTTAAATATGATTAATTCGCAGGATATTGAATCTGTAGAAGTGTTGAAAGACGCGTCATCAGCAGCTATTTATGGTTCACGTGGAGCAAGCGGCGTTATCCTGGTCACTACAAAATTAGGTAAAGTAGGACAAACCTCCATCAACGCGAACGTAGAATATGGCACACAGGAAGTAATCCGGAAGGTCGATATGATGGATGCTCAGCAATGGATTCAATACTACGTTACAGCAAAGAATAATTCCTGGGTTGATCTTGGTGGTGGCAGGAGTGCCTCTGATCCCAACAGCGTCAGGGGAAACGCTTCAACTTATAAAATTCCTGAAGAGTTTATCACCGATCCTGGTTCTTTTGGAAAAGGAACAGACTGGCAGGATGTGATGTATCGGGTTGCACCGATGAAAAGCGCCCAGCTTTCGGCATCAGGTGGTACCGAGAAAACTCAATATCTGTTTTCTGGATCTTATCTGGATCAGGACGCCATATTAGACAACAACTATTATAAACGTCTGTCTCTGCGTTCAAATATCAAACAGGAGGTATCCAAGAAAATTACGCTAGGTCTGAATCTTAGCTTTACTGGAATATATGATCGTACCGATGGGACTAAAGGAAAGAGTGATGTTATTAGTCTGGCACTTCAAAGTGATCCTGTATTCCCACTTTATAACGAGAACGGCAATCTGGGTATTGTTGATCCTAATTCAGTCTGGAACCGGTATCTGCAATATAATCCGGTAAATCTTTGGCATCCATATGCTACAACCCGCTTTACAGACAAGCAGAACAAAGCGTTTAACACATTGGCGATAGCATACGGAGAATATAATATTACAGATGGTCTTAAGTTTCGTACCACTATAAACGGAAATCTGGGAAACAACCGTTATAACTATTTTCTGAAAAAGAATCAGGGTTATGGCTTTAATCAGTCGCTTCCAGCCTCTACAGGCACGGAATCAAGTGGCTACATGATCAACTGGCTGACTGAAAATACGTTGAATTATACGAAGCAGTTAAATGATCATTCTTTTAATTTACTAGCTGGATACACCGCTCAAAAACAACAGGATCAGTTTCATTCTTCCACCGCTACAAACTATCCGAATGATCTGGTGCAAACTCAGAATGCCGGAACAGTGACCTCCGGGACCTCAACACTTTCGGAATGGTCTATGATCAGCTATCTGGCGAGACTAAACTATAATTTTAAGAATCGTTATTATTTAACCTCAACTATTCGTCGTGACGGAAGCTCAAGGTTCGGTAGCAATAACAAATGGGGCTACTTCCCATCTGTTTCTGCCGGCTGGATTGTATCGGATGAGTCCTTTCTGTCTGATGTGAAGCCTGTATCTCTGCTCAAGCTTCGGGCCAGCTATGGAGTAGCAGGTAACAACCAGATCCCGAATTACGGACCAACCAGTTTACTGGGTGCAAGCAACTATGGGCAGGGTAATACACTCACTAACGGTCTGATCACGCTGAATTTGAATAACCCCGATTTGAGGTGGGAAAAAACCACGCAATTCAACCTCGGACTGGATTTGGGTCTTATAGCAAACAGAATTAATATATCGGCGGAATATTATAATTCCATCACGAAGGATATGCTCCTTAATGTGCCGATACCGGATATTTCGGGATTTGCAACCCAGTTAACCAATATTGGAAAGATGAGAAATCGTGGTGTAGAGCTCAATATCAGTACAAAAAATTTGACCGGAGAATTTAAGTGGAGTACGGATTTCAATTTTTCGAGAAACCGCAATAAAGTTCTTCAACTAGGAGTAAACAATGCACCGATCTATTTCACCGATAACGAAACGACCGTTAAGACGGAGGTTGGGCAGCCTATCTCGAACTTCTTCGGCTACATATTCACCGGTGTGTATAGAAATCAAGCGGAAATCGATAATAGTGTCCATGAGGCAAGTACCGTTCCGGGAGATCCTATTATTAAAGATGTTAATGGTGATGGCATAATTTCAACAGATGACCGTACCATAATTGGAAATTATCAGCCGGATTTTACCGCAGGGATTGTCAATACTTTCTCGTTCAAGGGTGTTGAATTATCGTTCATGCTGCAAGGGACGTATGGAGGAGAGATCGTCAACCAAAATTACCGGTTCCTTGGATATTGGAATAGTGGTCGTAACTTATTTGCTGGTGTAAACAACTATTATAAATCTGAAGCAGAGCCCGGAGATGGAGTAAATCCGAGACCTACTATGGAGAGGAAAGCTTTCCAATCTGCGTTTTCCACTTTATGGGTTGAAGATGCCTCTTATCTAAGAGTGAAAAACATCACACTCTCTTATGCTCTGTCACCAAGACTGTTAAAGGCGACCCCGGCGAAAAGTCTTCGTGTCTACGTGAATGCTGATAATGTAGCCTTATTCAGCAAGTACACAGGTTATGATCCTGAAAATACTACATACGCTGCGACATCATATTCTTCAGACGGAACATCGGCCAATGCGGGGACGGTATCGTCGAGCATGCCTTCCGGAGCGATGGTTGGTATGGACTACGGCTCGTACCCCGTACCACGTGTAATTACTTTTGGTATAAAGGCCGGTTTTTAGTGGCTCATTAACGGTTTAATTTGAGTACTTAAATATAGAATCATGAATAAATTAAATAAATTATTGCTGGCTCTGCTTTTTCCGGTAGCACTTTCGGGTTGTAAAGAGTCGTTTTTGGACCTCGCTCCGGCATCTAATACAAATGCTGATAACTTTTACAACACGCGTGAAGATATCGATCTGGCCGTTAACGCTGCATATTCGACCTTATACTCTGTTTACGATCCGGAAGGCCCCGTTTCCTATACCTCCGAAATGATGGGTGATAATACTACTTTGTATATAATTGCAGGCAACCAGACAGACAAGTTCGCATTCAAGGATTACAATTTGAAAACGAACAACACGCTTGTATACAGTTTCTGGCAGACTTTTTATCGCGCGATGTATAGTTTAAACATCGTGATCGAGAAGGTTGATCAGTCTAATCTTGACGCTTCCTATAAAGATGGGGTTAAAGCCCAGATGTCGTTCTTGAGAGGGCTGTATTACTTTAATATGGTCAGGCTTTGGGGAGATGTTCCCTTGGTTACAAAGCCATTAACAGTTCCCGAAACCTATGCGATGCTTCGTACGCCTCAGGCGGAAGTATATAACCAGATCTTACAGGATCTGCAATTTGCTGCGGACAAATTACCACAGGCAGCAGTTGGACGGGCAACAAAAGGTGCCGCGTACACTGCTCTTGCCGAGGTGTATTTGACTCTGAAAGATAAGACCAAAGCTACAGCTGCACTCATGAATGTTTATAATGATAGCCAGTATGGCCTGTTAAGTACATATTCTTCTGTGTTCGGACCTTCCGTGAAAAACACTAAAGAGTCAATTTTTGAAATTCAATATGTAGGTGGCGGAAGTATTTCAAACGGCACGTTCAGCAAATATTACAGGACGTACTATCCGAATGTGAATTTGCTGGGTTTTGACGGAGTAGGTATGAATCAGATATCAGACGACCTGTATAACGAATACGAGCCTGGTGACCCTAGACGTGAGGCAAGTATTGCCCTCGGATTTCAGAACGGAGCTGTATTTCAGAGTCAGAAGTATCCTATCAAATGGACTGATCTTTCCGGACCCAAGGTGAGCAATACCGTTCTTGCTAATAATAATTTTATGGTTTACAGATATGCGGATGTGCTGTTAATGCTATCGGAAGCGACGGGAGATCCTAAGTATCTAAATGAAGTCAGGGCTCGCGCCGGCCTTGCATTATATGGAACTCCCGACTATCCATCCGCAGTGTACCCCACTCTTGATCTTGCAATAGAACATGAGAGGAGAGTGGAGCTGGCCATTGAATTTCATCGCTGGTTTGATCTGAAGAGAACGGAAAGAGCAGTACCTGTACTTACGGCCAAAGGAAAGAGTGTAACTCCGGAAAAACTTTTGCTGCCAATACCTGATAATGTCCGGATTCAGAACAACGCCATTACTCAAAACCCCGGATACAATTAAAATCGAAACTATGAACACTGCTAAACTTCTTTTATGTGCGGCTTTATATCCGTGCTGGTTCGGACTGCGCGCCCAGGATACCTTAAGGTATTCTGGGGCTGAAAAGGTAAATGTAGACTATCATGATGGTCGACTGCCTATGGCGCTGGGCGTTCACAATCTTCAGGTGATGCGAGCAGATCGCTCCCATCCAGATAAGGAGAACGGACGAAACTGGACCTATAATCATGCCCCAATGCTTGCTTATTGGAACAATACCTTTTATCTTGAATATTTAAGCAATCCTGTGGGTGAGCATGTGCCGCCTGGCCAGACTTTATTGCTTACTTCAGCAGATGGAAAGAATTGGTCGGAGCCCGTTGTTGTTTTTCCACCTTACAAGGTTCCGGATGGAACTAAAAAGCCAGATCTAGATAACGTGGCGAAGGACCTGTATTCTGTTATGCACCAGCGTATGGGTTTTTACACATCCAAGAAGGGCAGGCTTTTCGCGCTGGCTTACTATGGAATATCGTTTTTTCCTAAGGACGGACCCAATGATGGAGATGGGATAGGCAGGGTGATCCGTGAGATTCTGCCGGGAGGTAAATTTGGTTCGATTCATTTCATTCGGTACAATCATGGATTTTCAGCAAAGAATTCGAAGTATCCGTTTTATAAGATGAGTAAGGATAAGGGTTTTGTCGAAGCCTGTAACGAGATTCTCAGTAACGATCTGATTGTTCAGCAATGGGCGGAGGAATCTGATAAAGACGATCCTCTGATTAAGCTGAAGGGTGATTATAAGGCATTTAGCTCTTATCACCTACCTGACGCAAGGGTAGTGGGTTTATGGAAAAACGGACTCACGAGTATAAGTAAGGACCAGGGCAAAACATGGGAGTACCCGCCCCTTAGAGCTCCGAAGCTTGTCAATAGCAATGCGAAAATCTGGGGGCAACGCACCTATGACGGAAAATATGCACTGGTATACAACCCTTCGGAATTCAGATGGCCTCTCGCCGTTTCTGTGAGCACGGATGGATTGGATTATACGAATCTTTTGCTTGTTCATGGGGATATCACCTCAATGCGGTATGGTGGTGAATATAAGTCGTACGGACCTCAATATATAAGAGGTATTTCGGAAAACAACGGAACGCCGGCGGACGGTAAATTATGGTTAACCTACAGTGTTAATAAAGAGGATATATGGGTTTCGTCTGTTCCTCTTCCGGTTACAGATACACCGGCTAAACATGCAAATGATGTGTTTGGGGAGATGGCGGAGGGCCGGGAGCTGGATTTGTGGAATGTTTACAGTCCCATGAGAGCCCCTGTAAAGATTGAGAAGATGCAGAATGGTACGCCTGTCCTTACACTTATGGACGCAGACCCTTTTGACTATGCTAAAGCTACCAGACTGATCCCGGAAACCAAAAGACTTCGTGCATCGTTTTCGGTGATTCCTCAGCAGAACAACAGGGGCTTGCTCGACGTTGAGTTCCAGGATAAAAAGGGAACGCCAGGTATCCGTATTTCATTCGATGAACTGGGTTCACTAAGATTAAAAGCAGGTTATCGAAACAAGAATCTGTTAAGCTATCAGCCTGGAATGCGTTATGATATTGTTGTAGATCTCGACGCAGATGCGCGTATGTATACGGTTACTGTAAACGGTGAAAAGATGTCAGAGAACACTTTCTTCGCACCCCTGGACAATGTAGCAAGGGTCGCCTTCCGGACCGGTGATACGACACGTTTTCCAACAGCAGATACGCCTACGGATCAGAAGTATGATCTTCCAGATGCTGAAGCAAAGATAGATCCTGCAACTTTCTTTATTCCATCATTTAAAACAGAAGCACTTTAAATAATTTTCACTCTTAAGAGGTTCGATAGTATCATATATAATAAAAATGAAATACATTTGGATTTAACCAATTCCTATTAGATAATATATGTCGAGTCTTAAAAATGTAGCTGATATGGCCGGTGTTTCAGTGGCTACTGTATCCAGAGTCTTGAATTCGGACGATGTTGTTAAGGAGGAAACCAAGCAGAAAGTCCTGGCAGCTATAAAAAAGTTGAATTACTCACCTAACAGGGTGGCCCAGCGCTTACGCTCGACCAAAAAGAACAGCAGGATTATTGGCCTGCTGATTCCTGATATTCAGAATCCATTCTATGTCGATGTCATTCGTGGGATCGAAGACTATGCATACGCACACAACTCAGTTGTAATTATAGGAAACTTCTCTCAGGACGAGAAAAAAGAGAAGCTTTATATTGATATCCTGAAATCTGAATCTGTAGATGGATTTATTGTGGCTCCTTCCAATGAAAAAGACGTTTACATAAAAGCTTTAATAAAGGATGGGTTTCCAATTGTTTGTATTGATAGAGGCATGAAAGATATTGAGGTGGACCTTGTAAAAGTGGATAATCAACAGGGCGTATTTAATGCGATTAAACATCTGATCAAGATGGGCCATACCCGGATAGGACACGTTACAGGGAAACCCTTCCTGCCAACTACACATGAAAGGAGAGCGGGATATGAAGAAGCGATGAAAACATACGATCTGGAAATAGACCCGCAGATTATTGTCAGCAGTAATTCAGATTATGAAAGCGGCGCGGAACAAACGGCCAATCTTCTTGACCTTGAGAATCCGCCTACAGCCATCTTTACTGCGAACAACCTGATAACACTGGGAGCACTGGACACTATCAACAAACGGGGCCTCCGTATCCCTGATGATATTGCCGTTGTCGGATTTGATGACGTATATTGGGCAAATTCACTGAATCCTCCTTTAACAGCTGTGCGACAGCCCGGTTTTGAAATTGGTAAGCGCTCGTGTGAACTCTTAATTCAGCGCATCAATAAACCTGATCGGTCAGTTGCGAGCATTATTTTGAAGACTGAACTGATGATAAGAAAATCCTGCGGCTCTTAAAGTTCAGGTTTTTCTTTGCTTTACCAATGTAATCGTTTACATTTGAAAAAACAGCCAAATTGAATTGACCTAGATAATGAAGAATAATAGCCTTATCACACTTTTGAATCCTCCAACGCTGGTTTTCGGAGAAAGTAGCCTTAGCCAGTTTATTATAGACTTTAAAACGTTGGGGTTGAAAAGACTGTTTATCATGTCTATTGACAGTCTGGAGGCTCAACTGAGCCCCCAAATTAAAGAGCTTACAGAATCCGGAGTTAAAGTTAGAATATGTAACACACTGAAAGCTGAACCGACCTTTGCGGAATTTGAAGTGATTCTCGAAGAAGCTCGAAGTTACCGCGCTGATAGTGTTGTAGGAATTGGAGGAGGAAGCGTAATGGATACAGCGAAACTCGTTGCTGCTCAGCTGTTGAACACCCAGTCGACTGAGGAGATAACCGGAATAAGGAAGCTGGCAGAACGCAGGACATACCTGGCCTGTATTCCAACAACTGCAGGAACAGGTAGTGAAGTGTCGCCCAATGCTCTTTTTGTAAATGCTGAAGGCAACAAGGTGGGCGTCATCAGCCCATATCTGGTTCCTGACGCAGCATATGTTGATCCTGTATTGACGCTGTCTGTTCCAAAACATATTACCGCTGCTACAGGTATTGATGCGCTTTCGCATTGTTTGGAAGCCTATACCAACAAATTCGCACATCCGATTGTCGATGTTATCGCATTGGAAGGCGTCCGGTTAGTCGCCAGGAATTTGAAGCGTGCATGTGCCAACGCGGGTGATCTGGAGGCAAAGACAAGTATTGCTCTTGGCAGTATGTATGGAGGTATGTGTCTGGGACCAGTAAACACAGCCGCAGCTCACGCCCTGGCATATCCATTAGGCACCGATTTTCACATTGCACATGGTCTGTCGGTATCATTAATGCTTCCTGCCGTGATGGAATATTGTGTAGCTATCGCGCCTGAGAGGTACGCTGAGGTTGCACTTGCGCTCGGCGCCGAACCGCAAGCTACCGCTATGGAGACGGCGAAACAGGGTATATTGCTTTTGAAAGAGCTCATACGGGATTGCGGACTGCCGAATTCACTTTCGGAGATAGGCATACCACAGGATGCCATTGAAAGCATGGCAACGGATGCGATGAAAGTGCAGCGACTTTTGAATAACAGCGTTAGGGAAATCACGCGGGAGGATGCTGTCGATATTTACCACTCAGCTTTTTAATTCTTAATATGGAAAAGAAATATTGTGGGGTAGTGGTTCCAATGATCACACCCTTTACCGATAAATATGAAATAGATTTAGAAGCAGCAGAGCGGATAACTGATCATCTGATCCGGCACGATGCGCACCCATTTGTGCTCGGGACGACGGGAGAATCTGTCTCTATTTGTCCCCAGGAGCGAAAAAGGTTCCTGGAGACGACTGTTAAGACTACTGCGAACAGGAAAACGGTATATGCCGGAATTTCGGGGAATTGTTTTTCCTCGGTGCTGGAGGAGGCAAAGGCCTTCTCTGACCTGGGTGCTGATGTGCTTGTATCAACTATGCCGTCTTATTATCCTGTTGACGAAGATCAGATGATACGGTATTTCGAAGAGCTGGCTAATGCAGTTCCTCTCCCGTTAATTGTATATAATATTCCTTCTACAACACATCTTTCTATTCCTCTTTCTGTTGCCGAGAAGCTAAGCCATCATCAGAATATTGTAGGTTTTAAAGATTCTGAAAAAGGAGAGCTACGGGTAGAAGAAGCGATTAAGCTCTGGAAAGACAGAGAAGACTTTTCCTATCTGTTGGGCTGGGCACTAATGTCACATAAAGCAATGTCATGGGGGGCCGATGGTATGGTTCCGAGCACAGGAAATCTTACTCCCGGTTTGTATAGGGTCATATATGAGTCGGGCAGGGCTCAACAAGCAGATTTGTCCTGGGCAGCTCAGGAGAAAGCCGATAGAATCTCTTCTATCTATCAAAAAGACAAGATATTGAGCAGATCACTGCCTGTTCTGAAAATTATGATGGATGCATATGGATTATGCGGAACATCTGTGTTGCCCCCTCTTTACAAGATTTCGGAACAAGAAGAAGAAAAAGTCAAAGAAGTAGTGCTGGCCGAATATGGCAGCCTGGATTCTATAAATAATATTTAACAGAATGAGTATTAAAAAACCTATTTTAGGAATTACCATGGGTGATCCTGCGAGTATTGGTCCAGAAGTAGCGGTGAAAGCTTTGGCTTCTCCTGCGATATATGAACGCTGCAATCCGCTTTTAGTAGGCGACGCCGAGATTTGCCGGAAGACAATAGAACATTATAAGCTTAATTTAAAAGTTAACCCGGTCTATGCTGTAACGGATGCGAAGTTCGAATTCGGGATTATTGATGTATACGATCTGGGATATGACTGCGTTGAGATCGTAACGGGTCAAAACTCGACGGCGGCAGGCGATGCTGCTTTCAGGTCAGTTGTAAAAGTTATTGAGCTGGCGATGAATAAGGACATAGATGCCACAGTCACCGGGCCCATTAATAAGGAGTCTATACATTTGGCAGGGCATTTTTTCTCTGGTCACACAGAAATTTATGCGCATTACACGAATACAAAGAAATATGGAATGCTGTTGGTTGAAGACGATTTAAGAGTCATTCACGTATCAACCCATGTTTCTCTAAGACAGGCTTGCGACCTGGTAAAAAAAGAAAGAATTCTTGATACCATAGATCTGATTGTCAAAGCTTGTCAGCAATTGGGTATTGCCCAGCCTAAAATAGGTGTTGCAGGCTTAAACCCTCATGCCAGTGATGGAGGCCTATTCGGCGATGAGGAAGAGCATGAAATACTTCCGGCTATTGAGGAAGCTCGCAAGAGAGGATATCGGGTAGAGGGGCCAGTGCCTGCTGATACGCTATTTCCAAAGGCAATTGGTGGTGTATACGATGGAGTCGTAGCTATGTACCATGACCAGGGGCATATTCCTTTCAAGGTTGTTGGTTTCAATTGGGATAAATCGGCAAAGCAAATGAAAAGCGTGAGAGGCGTAAATATCACATTGGGCCTTCCTATCATAAGAACATCGGTAGATCATGGAACAGCGATGGAAATAGCAGGAAAGGGGATCGCGAGTCCCGATGCTATGAATTTGGCGATAGAATATGCAATCAATATGGTAGGAGTAAATAAGCGATAGAAGATGATAGCCGTTATTGCAGATGATTTTACCGGTGCCGCCGAAATAGGGGGGATTGCTGTCAGGCTTGGTTGGAAAGTTGTTATAAATACAAAAGTTGCACCGGAACCAGGAACCGATGTGTTGATAATCGCCACTAATACCCGGTCCAAGAGACCGGAGGAGGCGAGGTCAATAATCAGACAGACCACATCTGAGTTGATGCTGCTACAGCCTCGATTGATTTATAAAAAGATCGACTCTGTTCTGAGAGGAAATGTGGGAGAAGAGCTTCTTGAACAAATCGCCATTTCCGGTAAGAAAAGAGCTTTGCTTATTCCGGCGAATCCTTCATTAAAGCGAATAATACAAGATGGCGTCTATTACTTTGAAGGGGCGCCATTGCACCGCTCGAGGTTTTCAACGAATTCACGAGACGGGGTGAGATCTTCGAACGTTGTAGATCTTATTGGAAACGGACAGTCGCAAGATACTGATGTTATATCGAAAGGAGATTCCTTTACACATAAATCGCTCCTTATAGGAAATGCTATCAATGAGGAAGATCTGGAACATTGGGCGGGGAGATTAGATGATGATACGGTCCTGGCAGGTGGATCCAGCTTCTTCCATGCACTGTTGCGACATTTAGGTCATAAGAGTGACGTCAAGAGGCAACAGCTGTACTTAGGGAAGCGCATCTTATATGTATGCGGAAGCGCATTTCAGGGGAGTCGGAGTATGGTTGCTAACGCTTTTGATTCCGGAAAAAAAGTAGCGTATATGCCTGCGGAGATATTTTGTGAGGAGGTCGACAGGGCAAAACTGATTACAGCCTGGGAAGAAACTGTCATTTCTTACTTAGAGGAAAATAGTTCGGTTATTATCGCAGTAGACCAGATTAATTCTGTTGATGCTGTCAAGCTGGATGGTGCCATCTCAGAAGCAATCTCTGAAGTGGTGCACAATACTATGCAGCGTATTGACATTGATGAATTAGTTATAGAAGGCGGGGAAACTGCTTCTGTCATCATGAATAAACTGAACTATAATAAATTCTACCCCGTTCAGGAACTGTCACCCGGAGTGATACGAATGAAGATTGAAGAGAAGGACGGGATTCACCTTACTTTAAAACCGGGTAGTTACGTCTGGCCATCGTCTATCTGGCAGTACTAATCAAGTAAATAACCAAATACACCAACCAATTTAACCAATTATGAACTCAACAATGCATCCGATAGATTACGCAATTATCGTTGTATTTCTGATAGGGACACTTTGTTTCGGATTGAGATTTTCCAAAAAACAGCGCACAACGAATAGTTACTTTCTAGCAAAGGGAAGAGTTCCTTCCTGGGCATTAGGCATTTCTCTATTAGCGACTCTTATAAGTAGTGTTACTTTTCTAGCTTATCCAGGTACAGGTTACTCGTCTAACTGGATATTATTGGTTCAGGGATTAATGGTACCAATTGTTTTGGTAGGGGTAATATGGTTTATAGTGCCTTTGTATCGAAAGGTGATCAATCTAAGCACCTATGAATACTTTGAACAGCGATTTGGAAGCTTTGCCAGGTATTATAGCTCTGTCGCCTTTGTACTGCGGCAGTTTTCGGGAATGGGCACGGTCTTTTTCCTGCTTGCAATTGCTTTGAACAGAATGATTGATGCTAATACGTTTACGATTATTTTCATCGTCGGAGCCCTCATTATTTTAGTCAATCTGCTGGGTGGGATAGAAGCGGTTATCTGGCTGGATGTGTTTCAGGGATTTATGCTTTTCATAAGCGGAATTATCTGTATGGGTGTGTTGTTGTATTCTGTTGAGGGAGGACCTATGGAGGTTTGGAGAGTCGCATCCGAACACGGCAGAACCGGTTTCGGTCCCTACGAATGGGACCTTACCAAACTGACCTTTCTTGTTATGGCTATAAATGGCGCCTTCTACGCGATCCAGAAATACGGTACCGATCAGACTGTGGTTCAACGCTATCTAACGGCTAAAACAGATAAGGAGGCTATCAGGGCCTCTATGCTGGGTATCATGTTAACTGTTCCGATATGGACTATATTTATGTTGATTGGTACCGCATTATTTGTGTTTTACAGGCAACAGCCTGTGCCCGCTGATATCAGGGCAGACGCAGTCTTTCCTTATTTCATCATGACTCAGTTACCCGTAGGTGTTGTTGGATTGATACTTTCGGCAATGATATCGGCAGCAATTTGTAGCCTCAGTGCTGATTTGAATTCGCTTGCAGCTGTATGTGTAGAAGATTATTACAAAAAGATAGCACCGGGTAAGACAGACAAGGAATATCTGAAAGCTTCAAAGATGACGGTTATATTTTCCGGATTGATCGCGATGATAATCGCAATGTTGTATGTTAACGCCGGGCATGAAGGTGTGTTAGGAATTGTGTTCACACTTTACGCTATCTTTTCGGGAGGTATTGTGGGTATTTTCCTTCTCGGATTATTTACTACGCGTACCAACACTCAGGGAATCACAATAGCGATCATTGTGTGCATTGTGTTCACGGCTTACGCTGTGCTGACATCAACGGCCGTTGGAATTGGTGATGACAAGATCATTTTGTTAGATCTCGGTTCTTTTAACTTTACACATAATACATTGATGCTGGGGGTTTATAGCCATCTTATCGTGATTATTGTTGGGTATGCGGCAAGCTATTTTTTTCCGAAACCTAATATTGACAAAAGGTTGTTGTATAGCGGTTGGTTGGAAAATAGAAGGGAAGAGAGGAGATTGGAGAAGGAACGAGCTGAATTGCTGAAATAAAGCAAGTTTAGATGAGAAGATTTCCTCGTTTGTTAAGACCATCTCTCTGGATACAAAAAGCTAAATGGATCCCCATACTATAGCTTTCATAAGCATTTTACTGTTTTCTGAACATCATGGTTGGAGTAGCGAATGCCTTCCTGTTTCTCCATATCTCTTAGCGACTCCCACGTTTTGCTTGAGCAACTAATGCTTTACGAAGTTCGAGCGATATGCTTCAATCTGACATGAATTTCACGTTGAGTAAACCAATTCAAACATATCTTCCAAGTCTCGACATATGTGAAGCGCTGTTGGTCTTATCCTTAACTATTTCATTTATTGCACATATTTCGGGACAGTTTTATTCTATTGTTTCAGTTATCAAACACTTTACTAATTATTTCTCTAGACGTAATATCTGCGACCTTTAAGTAAAAGCTTAATCGTATAACTTGCGATGAAGAAATGTGTTAGTTCTTTGGCAAAGAGAAATTTGGAGAAACAAATTGTGCAGTCTGAGTAAGCACTGCACGAAAGTATTCAATTGAAAGCTCAATCAGTATCAGGACGCTAAGTTACTATATGAAGTCCCTATATTAGTGTTCTAGTCCAGCAAAAAACCTACTAACCAGTAATGTCTCGTTTATGAAAGTAATTATTTTTGGTGTCGGAAAGTTGGCCGATTATGTCCATTTTGTCTTAACGAATGACTCGCCTTATGAAGTAGTCGCGTTTTGCATAGAGGCAGAGTTTATGCCCGAAGCAAGAACGGTTCGAGAATTGCCAATTATAGATTTTGAGGTGTTAGCCGCCTTGTATCCACCTGACGACTATAAGATATTTATTGCAGTTGGTAACAATAACGTAAGAGAAAGAATATATCATAGAGTAAAAGACTACGGATATTCATGTATTACCTATATTTCTTCAAAAGCGGCGGTTTGGATGGATTTGACGTCCGGAGATAACGTGTTTATTGGTGAGGGTACTATAATTCAGCCGTTTGTGAGTATTGGTTCCAATTGTTTCCTTTTTGCGTCTCGTATCGCTCACCATTGCAAGGTAGGAAATAACGTTATGCTTTCCGGCTGTTTTGTGGGAGGAGATTCACAGGTAGGAGACAATTCGTTTATGGGATTAAATTCAACTGTAAACCAGAATATAAAGGTTGGGAAAGCGAATATTATTGGAGTAGGAGCTAATATTGTCAATAATACGAATGACTATGAGGTTTATACGAACAACAGTACAGTTAAAAGAGCGGTATCATCCCAGAGAATAAAAAATGAGTATCTACATTAATTTGTCTGTACGCTTCGCCGCTTGTACGACGTCGCGACTTGTCATGGGGCATTACGGTTCCATCGTTAAACAAGAAGGAAGTTTGTAGAATTCGGCATCGCCTTAATGCTACTAAATGGTGTTTTTTTCGGAAGTATAACTACTAGTAAACTTATTTGTCTCAGTCTGAGAAAACGCTTCAAGATTTTACAGGTGACTATACAAGTCCTGCTACGATATTCTTTAGTTCCTTAAGTATATAACTTTAATCAATAGTTCGTTTTGAGGATTAGCTTATGAGATATTTATACATACCTACACTTCTTTTGTTTACATTGTTAAGTTCATGTGCTACGAAGCGGAACCTCGTTTACTTTAGTGATCTATCCGACAGCTCAGAAATCGTAACAAAGGTTATCAATAATGTTAATCCTGTTATTCAGCAAAATGATATTCTTGATATCTCCGTTAATACACTTAGTACTGAATCAAATGTCCTATTTATTGCCAATCCAGCCAGACAAGGTGTTAGCAATAGTTATCTTGAGAAAGATGGTTACAAAGTAAATGAGGACGGTATGATTAATTTTCCGGTTGTAGGTTATATTAAGTTAAGTGGACAAAATCTTGAACAAGCGCAAAAAAGTTTGACAAAGGAGATCAATAAATATGTTAAGGATCCGGTTGTAAATGTCAAGTTCTTGAACTTTCGGATTACGGTTATAGGAGAGGTAAACAGACCAGAGACATTTCTCATTACTGATGAACGCATCAATCTTTTAGAGGCCCTTGGAAGGGCTGGAGATATGACGCCCTACGGAAAAAGAGAAAACGTTTTAGTTATTAGAGAGACTGATGGCGTTAGAAATATGGTTCGACTAAATCTTAACAAGAAGAGCATACTTAATTCACCGTATTTTTATCTGAAGCAAAATGACGTAATATACGTTGAGGCGGAGAAGACGAAAGAAAAGATATATAGCAATAGTAACCGATTAATGCCGGTCTGGGTGTCAGCGATATCAGCGCTTACAGTGTTGTTAACTGCATTTTTATACAACAATTAACTTTGGGAACTCTAATCTGAAACTATCCTAATTGACCTATACGATGGAGATTTTGAAAGACTTGTTGAAATACCTTAAATATTGGTACGTATTCCTAATATGCATCGTGTTTTGTCTTGGGGCCGCATTTTTGTATATTAAATTTTCTACACCTCAGTATAAGATAAGCAGTACGTTGCTAATCAAAGAAAGTAACGGTGCTGAAGCAAAAGGCAAGGAATCTGCTTTTAGCGATCTGGATATGTTTCACAGCTTCAGTACAGTGCAGAATGAAATAGAAGTTTTGCGTTCAAAGGACCTTTTGATTAAGGTGTTTGAAGACTTGTCTCTCGAGACTAAATATTATACTAAGAGCTTTTTTAAGAATAAGGAACTTTACGGGGAAACATTACCTATCCTGGTTAAAGTAGATAGCCTTACCAATGCTGCCTATTCGAAAAAGAAGATCTCATTAGAAATAATCAATGCAAATAAGTTTATATTAAAAGATAGTATCTCTAGTCAAACGTATACATTTGGTGCCCCTGTAAAACGACCGGAGTACACAATTACAGTAAGTAAAGGTCCAGCCTTCTCTAATACTAATAAACCGATACACATTGAATTCCGGGACCTTCATGCGATGGCTGAAAAGTATAGTTTGAGGAAGCTCGTCATCATGCCTATTGTTAAGGATGCAAATACAATAATACTAAATTTGATGGATGCGGTTCCTCAGAGAGGTATTGAGATTATGAGTAAGTTGATCGAAAAGTATAATCTGGAAAACGTACATAATAAGGGAATAATTGCAAGAAGTACGATAAATTTCATTGATAACCGACTTAAGTATTTATCTGAAGATTTGAGTAGCGTTGCACAAGATGTAGAGAGCTATAAGCAACAAAATATGGTGACTAATCTCAACTCCGACGCACAGTTCAGTGTGCAGAACTCGGGCGATTACAGTCGACGTCTTGCCGCTTCAAATGTTCAGATTAATGTAATTAGTTCTATAGAGAAGTATTTGCATAATAAAGGTAACAGCAATAATTTGGTTCCGAGTTCATTGACCGTACAGGACCAGACTTTGACCTCTTTAATGAGTAAGTATAATGAACTACAGCTTGAGAAGCAGCGTCTGCTACGAAGCGTACGACTTGAGAACCCATTGGTGTTTGGGATAGACCAACAGCTTGCGGAAATTAAAGTCAATATAATAGAGAGCCTTGCAAACGTTAAAAAAAATTTGGTTCTGGAGCGAAATAGTTTAGTGTCGAGTAATTCAAGATACACTTCTGAAATCCAGAAAATGCCTGTATTAGAAAGAGGATTGTTAGAACGGAATCGTGCTCAAGCTGTTAAAGAAGGACTATTTCACTACCTTTTACAAAAGAGAGAGGAGACAGCTCTATCGTTATCGTCGACCGTGCCAAATTCGCAAATCATAGATAAACCAGCCTATAACTCAACCCCTGAAAGTCCTAAAACGGCATTAATTTACCTGTGTTCTTTTTTAGCTGGTATCATACTGCCTGCATGTGCTATATATTTGAAACATACAGTTAATGCAAAAGTTTTGGACATTTCGGATGTGAAGTCAATTGAGGGTATTCGGATCCTAGGGGAGCTAAGTCGTAAAGAGAAGCATGAAGCGCTGATCATAAAGAAGGATAGTAGAACTACCATCTCCGAACTTTTTCGATATATACGGATGAATCTTAGTTTCATGAATTCAAATAATTTCTCGCAGGTACTTTTAGTCACTTCCAGTATGAAAGGGGAGGGAAAGACGTTTTTTAGTATTAATCTTGCGATGTCAATGGCGTTCATCAACAAAACTGTCGTTCTGCTTGAGTTTGACTTTCGGAAACCAGATTTACTTCGATACATGGGCGTTAAGTGTGATATCGGGTTGAGTGATTATCTAAACTCTGATGACGTCCAGTTAGATGATATCATAATCCCATCAGAAGGGTCGCCATATTTGTCCATAATTGGATGCGGGAGCATTGTAGAGAATCCTTCAGAGTTACTGATGAGTTATAAGATAGCCGGGCTGTTCCAGGAGCTCAGGAACAGATTTGATTATGTGATCGTTGATACATCACCAGTCGGGCAGGTAGCGGATGCATTTAGTCTTATCCCTTACACAGATGCGAACATCTATATGGTGAGATACAATTTTACAAACGTATCCCAATTGGAAATCATCCGTGATATTGCTGAAAATAAGAAGCTTAAGAATTTACAGGTCGTGTTTAACGACGCAAAAAGAGAAAATGGTAATGCCTACGGCTATGGAAGGTATCAGTATGTTGCCGATAAAGTCAAGAAAAAAGAGCTGGCCAACTAACCAGTATAGTGAGCTAACCAACTCATTTTTAGTTGATATTGCAGCGAGCTGCTAACTATTAATATTATTCTCTATACTCTATATAAGGCGAGTATCCATGTAAGTAGGAGTGGCGAAGCCATGTAGTTTTAAATCCCTTTCTTCTCTCAACTAACCCAATGTAAGTGGGAATAGCGAAGCTATATCAAAATTTTCAAAGTGATAATATTCAGCAATAATTATGACTTCTCAAATAGTAAAAAACAAAAAGATAGGGGTCATTGGACTCGGCTATGTGGGCTTACCGCTCGCCGTTGAATTCGCAAAACGGTACAAAGTAGTAGGGTACGATATAAATAGTAAAAGAATATTGGAATTAAAGTCTGGATTTGACCATACACTCGAGATCGATGACGATTCTTTGAGGAGCGTTCTGAGCCTTGACTGCACATCACTTACCGGACTATTTTGTACAACCGATAGACAATATCTTGAAAGCTGCAATATGTTTATTGTAACAGTGCCTACACCGGTGGATCGAAATAGAAGACCGGATCTTACTCCGCTCTTGCATGCTAGCGCCTTGGTGGGCAATTTATTAAAAGATGGAGATATTGTCATATATGAGTCGACGGTTTATCCGGGGGTGACCGAGGACGAATGTGTACCTATTTTGGAAAAAAAATCCGGTCTGACTTTTAATGAACACTTTTTCGTCGGCTATTCTCCTGAAAGAATTAATCCAGGTGATAAGGAACACACGGTGGCGAGAATACGTAAGATAACTTCGGGATCGACCGAAGCCTCCTCAGAAACAATTGATCAGCTATACAGCTCTGTAATTACTGCTGGAACATACAAGGCATCTTCTATAAGGGTAGCTGAAGCTGCTAAAGTTATCGAGAACTCACAACGTGATATCAACATAGCTTTTGTCAATGAATTAGCTATGATATTTAACAAGCTTGGTATAGATACGCAGGAGGTCTTAAATGCAGCAGGCACAAAGTGGAACTTTTTGAATTTCAAACCAGGTTTGGTAGGTGGCCATTGCATTGGCGTAGATCCGTACTATCTTGCTCAGAAGGCTCAGGAGATAGGTTATTATCCTGAAATCATCCTTGCCGGCCGTCGGGTAAATGACGGTATGGGAGCATATGTAGCTGATCAACTGGTTAAGAGCATGCTTTCAAAAGGTACAAATGTGATCGGTAGTGAGGTTTTGATATTGGGATTTACGTTTAAGGAAAACTGTCCTGACGTGCGTAATACAAAGGTTATTGATATTATCAAACGCCTGGAGGAATATCATATTAAGGTATGTATATACGACCCATTGGCTGACTCTAAGCAGGTGAAGCAAGAATATGGAATTATATGTCAAAATGGAGATTTTGTGCCGAAGAGATATGATGCAGTGCTGCTTGCTGTTGCACACAAGGAATTTGTTGACGTTGATATTTCTGCGTTGTGTAAAGCAGAGGCTGTTATTTACGATATAAAGTCCTTCTTGCCTGATTCCATGGTTCATGCCAGGCTATGAAACTAATCCAAACATTTATGAAAACACACATCTCTTCTCATCATGAGGGTAAGGATCTTTCCACTTTAAATTTTTTAGTAACTGGGGGAGCCGGATTTATCGGCTCGAACCTGGTTGAGTATCTTCTTAAATTCTCCGCAGGTAAGGTTCGTGTGCTCGACAATTTCTCCACGGGGTTCAGGAAAAATCTAGACAGCTTTTGGACATACCCAAATTTTGAACTTCTGGAGGGCGATATCCGGGATTTAGCTACTTGTAGAGATGCCGTCAAGGACATACATATTGTGTTTCACGAGGCTGCATTGGGTTCTGTGCCGCGCTCGGTAAATGATCCTTTGATGAGTAATGATGTGAACGTTTCAGGCTTTATTAATATGTTGGTTTCTGCCCGGGATGAAGGGGTCATGCGAATTATTTATGCAGCATCATCATCAACTTATGGCGATAGTACGGAACTACCGAAGAATGAGGAGAGAATAGGAAGGCCGTTGTCGCCTTACGCCGTAACTAAATACGTAAATGAATTATATGCCGATGTCTTTTCGAAAACTTATAAAATGGAGTTAATAGGACTGAGATATTTTAATGTCTTTGGTCCGAAGCAGAATCCTGAAGGTGCATACTCTGCAGTAATCCCCAGATTTATAAAGACGTTAATGAGGAGGAGCAGACCGGTTATACACGGTGACGGAAGTTACTCAAGGGATTTCACTTATATTGATAATGTGCTACAAATGAATATAAAGGCAGCACTTACTGATTCAAATGCTGCTATCAACGAAATTTACAATGTGGCATATGGACAGCAAACGACCTTGAATGAACTCGTTGCAGACATTAAGGCCGTATTATCAGAACTGGATCCGCAGATAGCCGCTATTTTTCCGGAGTATGGGCCTGAGCGGACCGGAGATATTCCGCACTCTCTTGCAGCTATCGAAAAAGCGCAAAGATTACTCAATTATAAACCTCTCTTCAGTTTTGAAACAGGGTTAAGAAAGACAGTGGATTGGTTTATAGAAGAAATTGAAAAGGAGAGGTCTACGCCAGTGGTTTAACTCTAGCTTCAATTGTGTAAAATGAGTTTTAGGGAGACAGCAATTGCTGGGATCGGTTGGTCATTTATTCAGCAATTCGGGGCAAAACTGGTCAGTTTAGTGATCGGTATCATTTTAGCTCGTTTATTAAGACCCGAAGAGTTCGGTCTGGTGGCAATGATCTATGTGTTTATAGCGGTTGGAAGTTCATTGATGGATAGTGGACTTACATCCTCTCTGATTCGGTCTGTTGACGTTCATCAAAGCGATTACTCTACTGTGTTTCTATTCAATTTGGCGGGAAGCATTGTGGTTTATGCAGGGCTTTTTTTTCTGGCACCCTTGATAGCCATATTTTATAAACATGAGGTCTTGGTTGATATTATCAGAATTACAGGTCTCTCTTTTATTATTAATGCCAGTTATGGTGTTCATGCTACCCGCTTTATTAAAATGATGAATTTTCGAATTCAAGCATTTATGCAGATTCCAGCAATTGTGGGCTCAGGGTTTCTCGGAATTGTTCTAGCCAAGGCCGGCTTTGGGGTTTGGAGCCTTGTATGGATGAACATACTTAACTCGATTTTATTGGCCTTCATGCACTGGACTTTTTCCGCCTGGAGGCCAGAGTTTATATTCAACTCCTCTTGCTTGAAGCGGCATTTCAGTTTCGGTTATAAAATGACATTATCTGGATTACTTGAGACTCTGTATCAAAATATTTATGTCATTCTAATAGGACGCTTCTATTCTGCAATGCAACTCGGTTTTTATTCGAGAGCAGATTCAATGAGCCAGTTTCCGATCAGTAACATTTCCGCAGCTATCAACAAAGTCACTTATCCGATGCTTGCTGCTATCTCCTCAAATGATGCTCAACTGAAATCTGTCTATCAGCGTATAATGAAGCAGGTTGTTTTTTGGAATACACCTATACTCATATACCTCGCTATAATAGCATTACCATTGTTTAGAATATTATTCGGTGAACAATGGTTACAATCTGTCCCCTACTTTCAATTTTTATGTTTAGGAGGCATCATGTACCCGCTACATTCTTACAATTTGAATATCTTAAAGGTAAAAGGCAGGAGTGACCTTTTCTTTAAGTTAGAGGTCATCAAGAAAGCCACTTGCATAATAGGGATTATATGCGTCATCCCATTTGGGATATATGGTCTGCTTTATTTTCAGCTGGTTTATAGCTTTTTGGGCTATTATATTAACTCCGTTTATAGCGGAAAAATGCTTAACTATCCTATAATGGAACAAATATCTGACTTGTCTCCACCTATTTTATTGTCGGCTATCACTGGCTTGATATGCTTTGGTTTGGATAAAAGTCTGGTTCATTTATGTAATGCGACCGACTTATCGCGGATCGTTATTGCAACCGCCATCTATTCGCTTGTCTACCTGGCCACAGCGTTCTGGATCAGATTAACTGCCTTAACCGACTTTAAACAACTAATCTTTAAAAAATGATACCAGTTACAAAACCTTTCCTCCCTCAGATTCAAGAATATGGGGAGTACATGAGCAGTATTTGGGAGCGTCAATGGCTAACGAACAATGGCCCTCTTGTGAATGAGCTGGAGATGAAATTGAAGAGCTATTTAGAGCTGGATCATTTACTTTATATTTCTAGTGGAACGATGGCCCTTCAAATTGCGATAAAAGCGCTGAAGCTTAAAGGTGAAGTTATTACTAGCCCCTTTTCCTTTGTCGCTACGACGAGCAGTATAGTGTGGGAAGGGTGCAAGCCTGTATTTGTGGATATAGAGGAAGATACTTTTAATATCGATGCGGCTAAGATAGAGCAAGCTATCACGCCGCAGACAACAGCTATTCTGGCCACTCATGTATTTGGGAATCCATGTGACATAGACGCTATCCGGAAAGTTGCTGATCGATTTAATTTAAAGGTTATCTATGATGCCGCGCATTGCTTTGGCGTTAAGTATAAAAACAAGTCGGTGTTTGAGTATGGCGACATCAGTATAACAAGCTTTCATGCGACTAAGTTGTTTCATACAATTGAAGGCGGAGCTGTGTTTACTACATGCCCGGACCTCTTAAAAAAGATGGCTTTTATGCGAAATTTCGGTCATAATGGTCCTGAGGAGTTTGCCGACCTGGGTATCAATGGGAAAAATAGTGAGTTTCATGCTGCGATGGGACTCTGTAACCTGAATCATATTGCCAAGATTCTGGAGAGAAGAAAAGATCTTTATCTCCACTATAGGAAGATTTTGGGCGGATTGGCAGTGAATTTCCAAAAGGTGAAAGATGAGCAGAACTATAATTACGCTTACTTCCCAGTGGTTTTCGAGTCGCAGCAGTTAATGCATGCCTGTATAGAAGCACTTGCACATGAAAAAATCTTTTGTCGCCGGTACTTTTATCCTTCATTGTCATCCTTGCCTTATGTCACATCAGTTGACCTTCCTGTTTGTGAATCTATAGCAAGCAGAATTCTTTGTTTGCCCATGTACCATAGTCTAACAAAATCTGACTTGGAAATGATTGCAAGAATAATGCTTAGAATACAAAACTACGGCTTGTCTGTTCCTTCACCGAAAACTCATGATTCGGTGGTTTTGGAAAAGGAAATTGAGGCAATTTTAACTAAGAAAGTTGAAGTGTGATATGAATTTAAACGGGTCTGAAGTAATTGTGAGTATATGTTGTATCACTTACAATCACGAGAAGTATATAGCCGAGGCGCTAGATGGCTTTTTGATGCAAGAAACCAGTTTTAAATACGAGATTCTAATAGGTGAAGATTGCTCGAGCGATGGCACAAAAGCGATTTTAGCTGATTACAAAGTTCGATATCCTGACAAAATTCAGGTTTTTTCCTCAGAAACGAACCTAGGAGCGGTAAAAAACTTCACCAATGTCTTAGGGAAATCAAAAGGAAAATACCTTGCGTTTTGTGACGGAGATGATTTTTGGACAGACGCGAAAAAACTCCAGAAGCAAGTTGATTTTCTAGAAAGAAACGATGATTATATTATTTGCTGCCATTATTCAGAAGTGATCGATAACCAAGGCAAAACCGTTTATGTTTCAGATAAGATGATTCCACTGGAATATTCCTATGAAGACCTACTTGCTGGTAAGAGGAAGGAGACTCGCGTTGCTACAATGTTAATGAGAAGTACTAAGGCAATAAGGGAAATCGAAAATAACGAGTGGTTGTATAGTACTTATGGCACCGATACCTTCGTAAAGTTATTTGCAGTTGCGGTTAGCGGAAAGAAGATATTTGTTCTGCCTGAACTGATGAGCTGTTATCGCATTCATGATGGCGGGATATGGAGCTTGATTGATTCGAAAATGAGGAAGAAAAAAATGATTAACGACTTCAATCTACTCGTTGATAACTTTTCATATTCTTCATCTCAAAAAAGGCAGTTGTTAAAAATATATCTCAAGGAATATTTTCTATTCGATATTAAGAATGTCAGTTTAAACGGCGCCTTCAGAACCTTGATAAATCTTTTATAGGAAACACATTTAACAGTTGCCACAGATCAATTCTTACCTGCTGAATTATGAGACCGGATGTTTTTTTTGTTATTAATAGCCTAGAGGGTGGTGGTGCCGAACGTGTACTCTGTAATTTGACAAACTACTTCCACAGAAAGGGTTATAATGTAGCGATTATATGTTTGAACTATGCTGAAAGTGCGTATAGACTCGAACCTGGTATCCCTATAAGCTATCTAGTCGGCAGGAGGAAAAGTGATCATTTCATCCACAGAATTTTTTATGCACTACAAACGTATTTTAAGCTGCTTTTTATATTGTTTCGAGATCGTCCAAAATGCGTCGTGTCCTTTATGTCAACTTCGAATTTGTGGTCCGGATTAGCCTGCAGCCTTATCAATATTCCTTACGTTGTTTCAGAACGCATTACACCAGACCATACAATTAATCTGTTTAACCCACTTCTGCAAAGGATTACTTTCTTAATTTACAGAAAGTCCCGGGGGATAGTTATTCCAGCCGGGCGAATGTCTGAAGGTTTTAAAAGAAATACAAGCTTCAGAAAGTTGAATAACTTTATAACTATTCACAATGCAGTGACTCAGAACCCAGTGATAAGTGACGAATCTGTCTACTCAAAAAAGAGGTTCATTCTTGGAGTTGGACGCTTGGATAAAAGTAAAGGATTTGATGTTCTGATAGACGCGTATAGCAAGCTTGCTTTATCTGACATCGACTTACTCATATCTGGAGAAGGGAGTGAGCGGCAATGCCTTACCAAGCAAATTGAAGATCTTGGCTTGTCAGAAAATGTAAAACTAATAGGCTTTAGAAAGAATATCCAGGATTATTACTCGCAAGCTGAATTATATGTATTAGCGTCCAAAAAAGAAGGCTATCCTAACGCCCTTATAGAAGCAATGAGCATGGGCTGTCCGTCTATCGCCACTAACTGCGAGTTCGGTCCCTCCGAAATCATCGAACATGGTGTAAATGGAATCTTGGTTGAAGTTGATAACCCCAATGAAATAGCCGCAGCCATTAGTGAAGTCTTGAATAATCCGAATTTGCGTGATAAGATATCCGGAAACGGCCGACGGCTAAAAGAAACGAACTCAGAAAGCAACATCTCCAAAATGTGGGAGAAACTCATCTTTAGCCATGAATCTTAGAAAAATTATTTTACTTGTTTTGGTGTTTTTGTATATCTATACACTAACATTTAACCTCTTTATGACTTCGGCAATCAGATTACCTACACCTATGGTTTTTTGTTTTCCGCTGATTTACCTGACTTTCGATAAATCCAGAACCTTTCAATATCAAAAACAGGTTTTAATTTTTCTATTAATATCCTTTTTTTATTTTCTCTTAGCCTATCAGGAAATTAAGAGCTTTTTTGTCCTGTTAATAGTTGTTACCTGTTGTGCACTTTACTTTAGCTATTTTGTTGGTGAGAATCTATATCGGTTCAAGATTTCTGTTTCCATCTTCTACTCCTTGCTTTTTATTTCGGCTCTCGTCATGCTGTTGGATCACGGATATCCCACCATTGCTACTATTATTCGCCAAAAACTAACAGGTGAAATGGTGAAGCAATCACCTTCAGGAATTACGCCGTATATATTTTCTTTTGGCTATCAATTGGCAGCTTTGACACCGTTCGTAGTCATCAGCTCTGCTGTATTCAAGAAGGGTATCGTGTTAAAGTTTCTTGCTTTTTCATCATCACTTATTTTTATTTTTTATGGGATGAACAGGTCTGTGCTGGTGATATTCTTGTTCTGTATCCTCTTGTTCGGAATTCTTTATTATAGGTTAAAGTTTACAATTCTCTTAGCAGCATTTGGCCTTGTCGGCGCGCTCTTTATGAGCTCGATTCAGGACCTTTCATCTGGAGGCCCAGAGAATATTCTGACAAAAAATGAGCAAAGCTCAGATGAAAACAGAATGCAGCTAATGACGGAGAATTTAAAGATAATTGCTGATTATCCTTACGGTTTGATGTTCTACGGAATGTCGTGGTATGATGCCGCAAAAGAATATCCAACATTCAAGAGGGGAGAAGCTGGTTTTGTAACATCACATAATGCCTATCTGATGTTTATTACTCATCTGGGAATCGTGATAGGTACTTTGTTTTTGTTTATATTATATGAGAGAATCATCTACATCATAATTTTCGCGTTAAAAAATATTAGAGATCCAGACAATGCGCTTCTTGTCTGCTTGTGTTTTTCTTTTCTTTCCGTATCAATAAATCCATTCTTCCACAATGAATGGTTGCTTCGAGGAAGTGGACCTACTTTGTTCCTATACTTTGGTGTAATTCATCTCTATGGTATTATTCAAAATAATAAGCTATTAAAGTCGAACAGTGTTGCTAATTAAAACCTTCAATCATGATCATTCCCTTCTCTCCACCTTACATCGATCAAGCTGTAATTGATGAGGTAATAGACACTCTACGCTCGAACTGGATCACATCAGGCCCAAAGGTCAAGCGACTTGAAGAAGAAATTGTAAAACTTACGGGTGCCCAGGCGGCTGTTTGTGTCAATTCCTGGTCTTCCGGTGCTTTAATCGCCATGAAATGGTTTGGAATCAAAGAAGGTGATGAGGTGATCATTCCGGCATATACATATTGCGCAACAGCCTTGGCTGTATTAAACTGTGGTGCTAAACCCGTGTTAGTCGATATCACAGACGATTTTACGATTGACAGCGAAAAAATCCGCGAAGCGATAACGTCAAAGACGAAAGCGATAATTGCCGTAGATATCGCTGGATGGCCTTGTAATTATACAGCAATCCGACGAATACTCACAGAAAGTGCCGTCCGCAATCTATTTATTCCCACCACTGAAAATCAGGAAAAAATGGGGAGAATTCTATTAGTCGCGGATGCTGCACATTCAATAGGGTCAAAGATTGACGGAAGATCCGCCGCTAAACAAGCTGATTTAACTATCTTCTCGTTTCATGCTGTTAAGAATATCACTACAGCGGAGGGTGGCTGTATTTGTCTAAATCTAGATCTCCAGTTTGATAATGAAGAAGAATATCGGTATCTAAAAATCTATGCATTAAATGGGCAGAATAGGGATGCCTATTCAAAATACCTTGGTTCTTCTTGGAAGTATGATATACTTTATCAAGGTGTTAAAGCAAATATGCCTGATATTTGCGCTGCTTTAGGTCTTGCGCAGATTAGACAGTATACTCAGTCGTTGCTTCCCGCTCGGAGGCGAATAGCAAATAATTATCATGAAGGTTTCAAATCACATAAATGGTACATCAAGCCACCTCTAAAGGATAGTTCCCGGGAGTCATCGTACCATTTATATCCTTTGAGGATAAAAGACGTCACTGAAGAACAAAGAGACCAAATTGTCGACGGACTCAGTACAATCGGCATATCTGTAAACGTTCATTTCATACCCTTGCCTATGCTGTCTTTGTTTAAACAGCTTGGGTTTAATATTGACGAGTTCCCCAATTCATATAAACAGTACGCTTGCGAAATATCCCTGCCAATTTACCCTCAACTTACAGATGAACAAGTCTCCTATTTGATAAAATCGGTGATTGAAGTGGTTGAGCAGAATTTTGTCGAGAAAGGTTGCATCCAAGTAGGTGTTGCGTTATGAGGCATATAATTAAGAGAGTCGTAGATATAGTCCTGTCACTTTCGGGTATATTATTTTTTCTTCCGGTATTTGCTTTAGTGTCATTGCTGATCGTGCTCGATTCTAAGGGAAGTATCTTTTATACACAGGCGAGGGTTGGGATAAACAAGCAAGATTTTTTGATCTTCAAGTTCAGAACAATGTATCCCTTTTCAGAAAAACTCGGATTGTTAACGATTGGTGAAAATGATCGGAGAATTACAAAAGTAGGATTTTGGTTAAGGAGGTACAAAATTGATGAACTCCCGCAATTGTTCAATGTGCTGATCGGAAACATGAGTATTGTTGGGCCGAGGCCTGAGGTAAGAAAATACGTTGAGTTGTATGATAATGAGCAGTTAAGGGTATTGACAATGAAGCCGGGAATCACCGATTGGGCATCAATTGCATACAGTAGGGAAAATGAGGTTCTTGCCGGTGCAAAGGATCCTGAAAAATTCTATATCCAGGATGTTATGCCCCGAAAACTCGCCTATAACCTCACATACGTAAACAAAAACAGTGTTTGGAAAGACGCCTTAATTATTCTTATAACCATCAAGAAAATCATATTCAATTAGGTTAGTTGAAGGACATCCGAATTACCAGATAAGATGAAAACCCTTAAGATACTCGATTGGCCTGCATTTAGATTCTATTCTGAAAGTCATCCATTTTATAAATGGCGACGGGAATTGAAGGAACGCGGGATAGAGACGCAATTCTTTACAGATCACCAGGACCCCAGGCTAAATGACGCTGACTTCTTGCTTATACATTCCCGCTACTTTGAGCATGGTTGGCAAAATATTGCCAAACGCACACAAGAGAATGAAGATACTTTAAGAAAGTTGCTTATCGGCTGGAAGAAGACTGTAGGAATGCTACTATGGTATGATGCTGCAGATTCAACAGGATCGAACGACTTCCCTATCATAGGTTTGGTAGACAGGTTTGTAAAAAAACAAGTTTTCAAAAACAATAATTATTATAGCAAAAAGTCGAAAAGTTTGCGCGTCTGGATGGATGGGGAAGATAGTGCAATCGTTTATCCATGTCCGAAAGATCAATTACATAAAATTAGGTTAGGTTGGAACATTGGTCTGAACGATTATCGATATTTCGGCTATAAACTAAGTCGCCTGAGTAACTACTTACGTTACGGGATTTATCCGATGAAATTTTCGGCTGTCGACAAGACGAGAGATCTAGACCTTTCATTCAGAGGAACAGTTCTTAACCATCCAATAGCAAAGCAAAGGAACAAGGTAATTCAGCTTATGGAAATAATGACAGAGCGAAGTGCCGACGGTAAACGCCTATCTAAAAGGGAGTATCGCAATGAACTAAGAAACTCCAAGTTGTGTATCAGCCCTTATGGATGGGGTGAAGTCTGTTATAGAGATTTCGAGATAGTTATTTCAGGTGCTTTATTAATTAAACCTTCAATGGAACATCTCTCCACCTTTCCTAATATTTATATACCCAATGAAACCTATATTCCGGTATCCTGGGACTTAGATGATCTAACCGAAACGGTCGAACATTCCCTAGCGCACTACGACTCAGCTAAGCAGATTGCACAGAACGGGCAAGACGCTTATAGGAAAGCAGTATGTGAGCCGGCTTCTTTCATAAATGCAGTATTCCGGATGATTTCATGAATGCTTAATTAACAATGCTCGTGGTGAAAAAGATTAAGCATCATTGATAAGTGCTTTATGTCATAATACCTGGTTAATAAGTGCCGATGGGCCAACCGTTTTCTTGTATTTCAGCGTACTTCATTCTTTTAAGATGCGAATGATCCATGTTTCTACCTAAAATTTTAGAAATGCTTTTATCCTTTGTAATTCCAACTTTTAATCGCGCCTGTAAAGTCAGAAGAGCAATTAACAGTGTTTTAAAGCAAGTCGAAGATACTACCTTGACCGAAATAGTAGTAGTCGATGACGGTTCAACCGACGGAACAGAAGATCAGCTAGAATCCCTGGTTTCTGAAAAGCAGATCAGATTGATTAAACATACCGAGAATAGTGGTGTAGCAGCAGCAAAAAATACCGGAATATTGAATTCTACAAATAAATATATTGTTCTATTAGATTCAGACGATCTATTGGAGGACGGAGGACTGGTATACCTTATAGATCTGGTACAAAAGAATGAGTATGATTTGATATTTTCCGGCACTAGATTATTAAGAAACGGGACCCTGCTATATGACCCTTCTTTTAGAGGTTTCAAAAGATACGAAGATCTTTTAAGTCGCAGTATCGGAGAATACCTGCCCATTTGCCGGTCGGAAGTATTACAAAAATTCTTATTACGGGATCTCCGGGGGTTTGAAAGTATAACGTGGCTTTCTATTGCGAAAAGAGGGTATAAAGTTTTTTATGATAGTACTCCTATACGCTCATATGACGATGAAGGCGATGATAGGTTGTCGAACAGGATAGGTATTATTAAAAATTCTGAATTTATGAAAAAAGGATATTCAGTTTATTTAAATGAATTCGGTGGCGACTTGAAGAAACATAATCTTAAGGAATACCTGATTCTTAATACTAAGTATCTGTGTTATTATGTGATGCAGAAAGCATTTGTTCACTAGCGGCACAACCTTAGATGAAGAAAATATTCTTTATAATCAGTTCACTTCAGGCCGGAGGATCAGAACGGGTATATTGGCTTTTATCGCAGTATCTTGATAAATCAAAATATAAAGTGACGTTAATTGTTCTGGACTCCAGAAATCCCTTCTTTTCGCCAGTTATAGCGGGTGTACGGGTTATTGAGTTAAATTCAATCAGAGTTTCCCTTTCATTTTCCAAAATCCTCAATTTGGTAAGATCGGAGAATCCTTATGCTGTTTTTACCACAGGAAACCACATCACAGCCCTTTTATCAATTGTGTCTGTGTTCTGTAAAATCCCCACTCTGGTTGCAAGGGAGGCCAATGTTTTAGAAATTATTTTGCCGTACAGCGGATTTAAAGGACGGATAATAGATTTCTTTGTTCCCTCAATATACAAAAGGATAAAGTTCGGAATATGCCAGTCTGAAGAAGTAAAGAGTTCGCTCATAAGAAATTATCACATTCCTAATGATAAGCTGGTAGTGATACCAAATCCAGTTTTATCGACACCAATTATAAAGTCAAGCCACGACTGGCCCGGTAAACGCCTTATCGTAGTTGCACGATTAGCTAAGGAAAAAGGCTTATTCAGATTACTTGAGATTTTCAAAACTCTGCCTTGTGATTATACCCTTACAATAGCTGGCGACGGGCCTGTTAAGGTTGAGCTGCAGGACAAGTTAATTTCATTAGGACTCGCAAACCGGGTGAAACTGGCAGGTGTAGTTCAGGATATAACAAAAGTGATTTCAGAATGTGATCTGATGCTGTTAACCTCCTTTACTGAGGGTTTTCCAAACGTAGTAATCGAATCTTTATCGGTTGGCGTTCCCGTTGTATCATTTAATGTTAGTGGAATACCTTTGATCATCAGGCCGGGATTCAATGGTTATATTATAAATCAGGATGATCTACAGTCATTCAGTGAGCATACTGTTAAAGCATGTAACGCATCCTGGGATTCAAAAGCAATCAAGGAAGATATTATAGACAGGTTCGGAATCAACAAAATCGCTGCCTCTTATGAAAACTTGCTCTCATGATAGCTTAACTTCTACTTCTCAACTATCAAACAAACAAATTAAGCTTTAAATATGTGCGGTATATATGGATCTACCATTAAATATGGTGAAGACATCATCAGGGAAAAACTTGATAAAGCGAGTTTTCGTGGACCGGATTTTTCAGCAATCCGCTACACCGATGACGTGGTTCTTGGGCATAATCGTTTAGCGATAATAGATCTCGATCCCCGCTCTAATCAACCATTTTCCTATAAGCATCTGGTAATTGTATTTAATGGTGAAATATATAATTACCTGGATCTAAAAGCTGAGCTGAAAAAGAAAGGATATTCTTTTTACACAACTTCTGATACGGAAGTTATCTGTGCTGCGTACCTAGAATACGGAAGTTCGTGCGTACAAAAGTTTAACGGAATGTTCGCATTTACCATTTACGATTCGAGGGAGCGCGTCTTATTTGGCGCCAGAGATAGGCTCGGGAAAAAGCCGTTTTATTATTGCCATAACGGAACTGAGTTTGAATTTGCAAGTCAACCTTCCCAAGTAGCCCTTTGCAATGATTTCACAGTGGATCAGCAGGCCATACGTGAATACTTGATCTGGGGGTATGTTCCAGAGCCACGTTCAATCTGGAAGGAGGTTAAAAAGCTGCCTGCCGGTCACTCTTTCAAATTTCATTGTCATACCGGGGTTCTTGAAACCGCAAAGTATTGGGATCTAGACTACTCCTGGACTAATAAATTTCAGGGAAGTTTCAATGATGCAAAGAAAGAGCTTAAGGCTCTTCTTACAGATGCTGTTAAAATCAGGATGAACGCTGATGTGCCATTGGGTATTTTTCTTTCCGGCGGTATAGATTCTTCACTGATAGCTGCTCTTGCTTCACAGATGACGAATAACGTAAAGACCTTTTCCATAAAATTCAATGAAAAAGGTTTCGATGAAAGCAAACACGCATCGTTGGTTGCTTCTCACCTCGGCACTGAACATCATACCATTGAATGCAATTACGATTTGGGCATAAACCTTATAGAGAATTTTTCGAGGTATTATGACGAGCCTTTTGCCGACTCGAGTGCTATCCCTTCCTTGTTGTTAAGTAAATATACAAAGAACCACGTAACAGTTGCGCTAAGCGGCGATGGGGGAGACGAGGGCTTCATTGGATATACGCGATATAAATGGATTAATCATGTCTCCCCGATTTTTAGGCTACCATTGTCCGCCCGACGGTTTATTTCAGCTTGTGTTAATATTTCCCCCAATTATGTTCATCAGCTCATCGGCATGGGCATTTCATTGAAAGATATAGAAGTTTTGTATGTAAAAATGTTTGGTGGAATGGAGAATTCCTGGGTACTCGAGCCTGATCTGGGTTTATACAGTTCATTCCGTAAAATATTGAATAATAAACAAAAGAATTTATTGGAAAACCTTTCAGATTTTGATATTAAGACCTACTTGAATGAGGATATAAATACCAAGGTAGACAGAGCTTCAATGGCATTCTCTCTTGAATCCAGATCTCCGCTCATGGACTACCGTGTGATGGAGTTCAGTCGTAATTTACCTACAGGCTACAAATATAAAAGAGGCACACAAAAGCGAATATTAAAGGAGATATTGTATGAATATGTGCCTTCACATATTTTCAACCGACCTAAAGCCGGTTTTACTATGCCTTTTAAGGAATGGTTCAGAAAAGAATTAAAAGAGTATGTATTGGATAACCTTTCGGAACAGGAGTTACAATCTATTCCCGGTATTAATGTTAAAAGGACAGTGGAGATTATTAATGAACATATGATAGGAAAGTGGAACCGTTATCCCCAAATTTGGAAATTGCTTGTACTTAAACAGTGGCTGAAGGTCTATGATAGTAAGCTCTTGCCAGCATCAGTCATGTAATTTAAATTCAATTTTACTTACAGATGAGCAAAAGAATTTTATTTATAACCCCTGCGCTGAGCAAAGCGGGGGCAGAAACCCAGCTGGTCAAACTGGCGTCATTCCTTAAGTCTGCAGGTTTCGATATTGTAATTATTTCCTTGTTACCGCGAAACGACTATACTATCGATTTAACGGCTGATGAGATAACTGCTGTCTATCTGAAAAGCTGGAAGGGTAAGCCTTTCTCTAACCTTAAGGTGCTCAATGAAAAGGTTAAAGCATTCAATCCTGATATAACGATTGCCTTTATGTTTATAGGGATAATTTTTGCGAGAATATTGAAGCTTAAGTTTAGGTTTAAGCTGATTTCTTCGATTAGGGCTGCTGAAATTCCCAATAAGTGGTATATACCTTTTAAACTATCACTGAGTTTAGACGATGCAATTGTCTTTAATGCCGAATCCTCAAGGCTCCGCTTTGAGCAGCTTGCACTTGTCAGAAAAGGCGGTGTCGTTATAAACAACGCAATCACGATGCCATTGTTTACCGATCAGTTTGAACGCGAGAAAGGGAAGGTTTTTGAATGGATTTGTGTCGCCCACTTTCGGAGTGAAAAAGATTATCCTACCCTGTTTAAGGCTATTGCTCTTATCAAAGACAGGAACTTTAGACTCATTGTTGTTGGTCATTTATTTGATCAAACCTGGCCACTCAAAATGCTGAAGGAGCTGCAAATTGAAGATAAGGTTAAGTTACTTGGTTTTAGATCAGATACTTCAAGTTTTCTCTGTCATGCAGACGCATTTGTTGTGTCATCTTTTACAGAGAGTATGCCAAATGCAATCCTCGAAGCAATGGCCAATAGAAAAATGGTTATTGCCACCGATGTTGGCGGGGTGCAGAGTTTGATTGAGTCTGGCAAATGCGGCTTTTGTTTTCAGCAGGGGAACGTTCATGATTTAGCAAGAAAAATGACAGAAGTAATGGATATGAGTGCAAAAGAGCGTGAGCTCTTAGGTAACAACGGGCGAATCTTTGTTGACGAGAATTTCGCAGAAGCGAAAGTCATGGATCAATGGGTTAAAGTTATCCATCAGCAGTTATCTGTACAAACATTGCCCTATATGGAAATAACGTCTTCTTAACATCCTCATCAGTATACTCAAAAATGTGCGGGATATTCGGTACCCTAAACCATCAAACCAAAGACAGCGATTTAATTCTAAGCGGATTATATCACCGTGGTCCAGATGAACAGAACAAATTGGAGATTGATAATCTGCAAATGTTTCATACACGCCTGGCCATACAGGATTTAAGCCCCTTAGGAGCGCAGCCCATGTGTCATAATGGTCTGTATATTGTCTTCAATGGCGAAATATATAATCACAACGAGCTTAGGGCCAAGTATGGACTACAGTCTGAGTCGCATTCAGATACGTTAACAATACTCCTTTTGTTTGAAATTCTTGGTATGAAGATGTTAGAAGAATTTGATGGAATGTTTGCTTTTGCTTTGTACGATTCTGTTCATCGTAAGTTATATTTAGCAAGAGACAGGGCCGGGAAAAAGCCTCTCTACGTTTATAAAAGATTTGATACTCTGGCGTTCTCTTCTGAATTAAAGACCATTTATAAAGTATTGAAACCCGAAATCGACTATAATTCCATTCCCGATTACCTATATCTGGGCTACCATTACAGAAAATCAACACCCTATAAAGACATAACTGAAATCGAGAACGGTCATTATATCAAAATTGACACGCAGACATATGAAAGCTCTGTTACCAAATGGTTTGATATCGCAACCTATTATAGGAATGAAAATAACTTGTCTTATCAGGATACTATTACCGGGGTAGACGAGAGACTACAGCTTGCCATAAAAAGACGAATTTATAGTTCTGATCTAGACGTCGGATCTTTTTTAAGTGGAGGGATCGACAGCGGGTTAGTTACTGCAATTGCATCAGGATATTCCTCCAGGCTGAAAACCTTTACAGTTAGGATGGAGGGCGCCTATGATGAATCGGCTTTGGCGTGGGAGGTATCACAAAAGTATAATACGAACCATACCGTTGTAGACATCTCTTTCTCTGATTTAAAAAATGATATTGAATCCATCCTGATTAATTATGGAGAGCCCTATTGTGATAATTCAGCAATCCCAAGCTATTACGTTGCAAAGGCAGCAAAGAAGCACATTACAGTTGTGTTAAATGGTGATGGCGCAGACGAACTTTTTGGCGGATACAGGAGGTACGTGCCATTTAAACATATTAATTTTTTTAATAGCAGCTATTTAAGCAGGGAACTGTCAAATGGATTATTACATCTGTTGCCGCTTGCCAATGAAAAGATGAGCAACTACAATTATTTGTACCGGCTTTTGAAATTCGGGAGCTTTAAGAATTCCTTGCAAATGTATAGTTCAGCTTCATCAGATATGATGGTAGGTTTTGAATCAGAGTTTACAAGAAGGCCATTGCTATCTGATATCAGCACTGACCTCCTGAGAATTGCAAATCTTCCCATCTCGTCGCTTAAAAAGCTGTTATTAATGGACTTTCAAACTATATTATTTAGCGGGCTGCTACCGAAGATGGACATCGCGACCATGGCCCATTCCCTTGAAGGGAGAAGTCCTTTTCTTGCTAAAGAACTATTAGAATTTGCCCCTTCCATTTGTGATGACTTTAAGGTAAAAAATATCAGAACGAAGAGCCTTCTTCGTGATTTGGCAAAGAAATATTTACCCGGAAGTCTTATCAATCAGCCAAAGAGGGGATTTGAAGTGCCGTTGAAAGGTTGGATGAACAATGAACTGAAGGATATTGTACATTCTTATTTACACTCGCCAGGTGCTTTGTATCCGGAGTTTATTAAGAGGTCGTTTGTTGAAAAGCTAATAGATAGAAAGATAAAAATACCCGATGAGAAAAGGGCTAAAATTCTCTTTTGTATTTTCTCGCTAGAAGTATGGCACAGTAACCTTTAGCTATCTGCTAAAAGCCACTGCCAGTTAACTGGTTTGCTAACAGTCACCATCCATAAGTTCATATAAAATAGAATAATATGAGAGTTTTAGTAACGGGCTCTGCCGGGTTCATTGGATTTCATTTAGTTAAACGGTTGCTAAACCGTGGTGTTGAAGTTGTCGGTATTGACAATATAAATGATTATTACGACGTCGAATTGAAGTACGGAAGGCTTCTAGAAAATGGCATATTGAAAGACCGGATTCAATATGGAAAAGCTCAGAGAAGCGAAACCTATGGTAATTATCAATTTGTCAAACTGGATCTTACCGATTACCAGCAGTTAAAGGATTTGTTTGATCTTTACCACTTCGATGTAGTGGTGAATCTGGCAGCGCAAGCAGGTGTTAGATATAGTCTGATTGATCCTTCTGCTTATGTCGAATCCAATATCAAAGGATTTTTGAATATTTTAGAGTGCTGTAGATTTAATGCTATAAAACACCTTATATATGCCAGTTCTTCCAGCGTATACGGATTAAATAAAGAAATGCCTTTTACAGAGAGTGATAAAGTTGACAGCCCTGTATCTTTATATGCTGCTTCTAAAAAATGTAACGAATTGATGGCCCATTCATACAGCCATTTGTTTAATTTGCCAACAACAGGTTTACGGTTTTTTACGGTATATGGTCCCTGGGGAAGACCTGATATGGCACTCTTCAAATTCACAAGAGCAATTATCGAAGGCAACCCTATTGATGTATATAATCATGGAAACATGAAAAGGGATTTTACTTTTATTGATGATATAATTGAAGGAGTAGTCAGGATTATTAACAAGCCAGTAGAATTGATTGGAGAAGTTAATGATGACAAAGAGCTTTGCGGCGGTAGTTCAGTACCCTATCGCATATTTAACATCGGAAGAGGGAAATCGGTCAATCTTATGACTTTTATAAATGAAATTGAAAAAAACCTTGGAAAGGCTGCCGTTAAAAGACTTCTTCCTATGCAGGATGGTGATGTACCTGATACTTGGGCCGATGTAACAGATCTTGAACAAAGTTTAGACTATAAGCCTGAAGTATCTGTTGAACAGGGAGTCGGTCGCTTTGTAAGTTGGTACAGAAAATTCTATCGGGACGCTTTGCTCGTTACCTGTGATCCCCAAGAAACTGTAAACGCCAGTTAAACCGTGATTCCAAATGTCAAATATTGCGTATAAGTGTGAAAAAAGAAAAAAAAATATATTTCTGCTCAGAACTGAACAAGGTAGTCTACGATTAAAAAACTTTACTTATTGAACAAATAAAATAATATGCAGTGAGTTTGTAAATCATTAGTTACAATTAACTTCTAGTTATTTTTTTCTTTCGTAACTATTAATACGCTTCTTAAAAAAAAAGTTAAAGTATCCAAACTTTTCTTAAGTATCTTTTTCGTTTAAAGCTCGTTTAAAAGGACTTTAAAGAAGATACTTACGAAAATGAAAAACAAATTAAATTTAACAAACAAGTTATTTATGAGCTGTCTTATATTAGCAGTTTTCTTATTCAGTCAATGCACTAAAGAGTCTGCCATTACTCCAGTTTCATTTCAGCAATCCATGGAATCTGCGGTTAGTGCATCCGAGGCGTCTAGTGTATTAACTTTAGATTTAGGTAAAGCCTATTCAGATGTTGGATACGCCATTGCTCTAGACCAGGATTTTAAGACACCAGGAGATTCCGATTCTCAACACAATGTCTCAATATTAAGGATTTTCGAGAACGGCAAGGAACTTGGTCCAGCTCATTCTTTGCATAGAGATATAAGAAATACAGGTAAGGGACTGTTCAGTCATTGGGGAAACACTTTATATTTTTCTACCTCTGATAACAGTAACCCCCTGACGAATGGAAGAAAATATACATATTCTATTGGAAACACAGTTGCAGTTTTGCCTTTGGAACCAGCCACTCCTGAAGCCACTACTCCAGCCGATAATTCGACTATCTTAGGGTATGCATCTGTAAATGGAAAAACGACAGGCGGCCAGGGAGGTCAGACCGTTACCGTGTCTAGCTTATCTGATCTTAAAAGTGCGTTATCTGCTTCAGCTCCGTTAATTATTCAAGTCTCCGGACATATTAAGGGAACCGGATACATTAACGTTAAATCAAATAAGACGATAATGGGACTCAAAGGGTCGGTGCTTGAGGGGGTTGCCCTGTTGGTTTATGGCACTAATAATGTTATAATTAGAAATATGACTATCCGCAACGTTAAGGAATACTCAAACATTAGCATCAAAGAGGGAGCACATCATGTCTGGGTAGACCACTGTGATTTATCATCTGACCGAAACCATGGCTGGGATTATTACGATGGACTTCTCGACGTTGGTCAGGGTGCTGATTACGTGACTTTATCTTGGAATAAATTGTATGATAATCATATCGCATGCCTAATAGGTTGGGGATCCCGCGATTATGATAAACTTCATATCACGATGTATAATAACCACTTTTACAACATTAGCGAGCGGTCGCCAGACATGAGATTCGGACATGTACACTATTTTAATAATCTAAATGAAAATAATAGTGGATATTCCGTTTCTGCACTGGAGAAAGGAACAGTACGGACAGATAATAATTACTTTAGCAACTGTACACGTCCAATCACTACAACATACAACGGTTATACTGCAGGTTATATCAGCGGAGCCAATACAAATACTTACGTAAACTCTGGCCAAAACAATTTGACCACTGCTGCGTCAGACTGGCTTCCTCCTTATGAGTATAAATCAGCACTTATACCAGCTTCTCAGGTGCCTTCCGCAGTAAGAGGTCGCGCTGGAGCAACCTTGCTATAATAACATAAATCAATTTATTATTTAACTATCAAAGCTACTCAAATATGGGTGGCTTTGGTAGTTAATACCTACCCCTTTCAATATGGAACATCGAAGAAAAAAGATTTTGATAGCTTGTGATTCGTCAAGGTCGTTAATTGATTTCAGAGGCAGACTCATTGAAGCTTTGGTTGTCCATAACGATGTTTCGGTGTACACTCCTAGAATTTACAGCAAAAACATTCGGGACCGCCTTAATCACCTGGAGGTAGCGGTTTATGAAAATGACCTTGAAGCGAGTAATGTATCTTTATTTTCTGATATCAAGTATATCTATGATCTCTATCTGACCATCAAAAGGGTACGTCCTGATGTGTTTTTTCCTTATGCCTTTAAGCCAGTTATCTATGGTTCACTGATCGCTAAGTTTTGCAATGTTACTAAGATTACCCCTATGCTTACAGGGTTAGGCAACAATTTTTATGGGAATCAATCAAAGCCACTAATAAAGCGGATAACCCAGACTTTATTAAAACGGGCACTGGCTTCTAAGGGAGACATGCGCGTTATACTTCAAAACAAAGATGATGAGGACACCCTGAGACGTCTCGAAATAATTGAAAAGGATTCTAAGGTTTTTGTGGTGAATGGTTCCGGTGTAGATCTCTCGTTTTATGCATACTCAAAACCACGCAATCAGCAAGTTGTTTTTTTGATGATATCGCGCCTCATAAATGCGAAAGGAGTTAAGGAATTTTATGACGCCTCCCTGTCGATTGTTGGAAAGTATCCTGACGTTAAATTTCAGTTAATCGGACCTGTCGATAACAATATCGATTCAATAAGCGATACACTTTTTAACCAAATACAAAATGGAACAACAATAGAGTATTTGGGAGAAGTTAGTGATATCCGACCTCATATTGAAAAATCCTCTGTTGTGGTGTTACCGTCCTATTATGGCGAGGGCGTCCCTAGATGTATTCTTGAATCGATGGCAATCGGACGAGCCGTGATAACGACTGACTCGGTTGGTTGCCGGGAGACAGTGTCTTATCTTAACGGCAAAAAAAACGGCTTCCTAGTCCCTGTTAAAGACGTCTCAGCACTTGTGGAATCTATGGAGTACTTCATGAAACACAAAGAGGATATCATTCGTTACGGTGAAAATGGAAGAACTTTAGCCGCCCAAAAATTCGATGTCGATCATGTGAACAGACATATGATGGACATATTAGAAAGCTAACGTCACCACAACAGTTTAATTGTAGTTGTCCATCACTTTCCCTTCAAGTGAATAGTAAGGGGCGATCAATAGCTTGATTAAATATTTTTTACATCATTCCAGAATAAACCAAACCAATTTAGTTTTCCTTCTCCGTGTGTCACATGCAATGACACCTGTGGAAAATATACCTTTTTCTAATCATACGAAATCTCAAAAACTTATGAAAAAAATGTTTTACACAGAGAAAGCGTATTCACGCTGGCTTATTTTGATGGTGGACCAACTAATCGTTACCTGGGCCCTTTTGATTTCGTTCATGATGGCTAATAGGTTCGAATATAAAGAGATTTTCACGTCAGAGTCAATGTGGTATGTAGGATTATATAGCGTAATTGCTATACTAGTTTTCGTGACGATGCGTATACATACCGGAATAATCAGATACTCAAGTACTGACGATATATTCCGAGTATTTATGGCAGTTACTATAACTAGCACCATTTTTGGAGGGACGAGTAAATTGCTTGTGCTACCGAAGCTATATCTAATTGAACAATGGCTAGGCGTAGCGTTGATTTTTAATTTTTTCATTTCGACCTCCTTACTGATAATTTTCCGAATCAGCATAAAGCATCTCTTTGAATATTTGAGAAAAGATTTTCAACTGGAGCAGAGAAAGGAAGTTGTGTTAATTTATGGCTCGGACAGCGCTTCTATACTAATAAAGAACGCGTTGGAATCAGGTGCAGACTCAGATTTGAAAGTTCTAGGCTTTATCGATGACAGACAAGACAAGGTAAACAAATCAATTGAACGGAAAAAAGTTTATGCGTCCTCACAAATTGGACTGTTAAAATCGAAGTTTTCGCTGGGGAAGCTAGTTGTAATGGAAAATCACCCAAATGTAGAGGGTATGCGTACGGCTATTGAGAGATGTATAGAAAAGGGTATCAAGGTAGTGTCTGTTCCTCCATCGAGACAATGGTTGGATGGTAGGCTCAGTTTGAATCAGTTTAGGGCGTTACGTATAGAAGATTTATTAGAGAGGGAGCCAATTGTCCTTAACAAGAGTAATATTTACAAGGAATTGAAAGGTAAACGTGTGTTAGTGACAGGTGCCGCCGGCTCAATTGGATCTGAAATTGTAAGGCAAGTTTTATCTTACAATCCTAAATATGTGATATTGTTCGATCAGGCAGAGACCCCTTTGCATGAACTGCAAGTGGAGCTAGAAGATAATTATTTGGGCTCTATTACTAGAGTTTTTATGGGAAGCATACAGAATGAGAAGCGTTTAAGGCAGATGTTCGATTTGTATCAACCTGAAATGATTTTTCATGCAGCTGCCTGCAAACATGTTCCTATGATGGAATCTAATCCTATGGAGGCGGTCATAACGAATGTGTCGGGTACAAGAATGTTGGCTGATATTGCAGTAGAGTATCGAGTCTCTAAATTTATAATGATTTCGACAGACAAAGCGGTGAACCCTACGAATGTTATGGGTGCGTCAAAAAGAATCGCGGAAATGTATACCCAGTCAATCAGTCACTGGCAACCCACCACTAAATTCATAACTACGAGGTTCGGAAACGTTTTGGGATCGAATGGTTCTGTTGTGCCACGTTTTAAAAGCCAGATAGAACAAGGAGGGCCAATCACGATCACCCATCCTGATATTACTCGGTATTTCATGACCATTCCAGAAGCCGTACAGTTAGTACTAGAGGCATCAGCTATAGGACACGGTGGTGAAATATTCATTTTTGATATGGGTAAACCAGTTAAGATTTTTGACTTGGCAGTGAACATGATAAAGCTTGCAGGCCTGGTGCCGGAAAAAGACATACAGATAGTATGTACCGGTCTACGGCCAGGTGAAAAGCTCTACGAGGAGCTGTTGAATAAAGAGGAACATAATATTCCTACGGACAATGTTAAAATCAAAATATCCAAGGTAATACATCACGACTTCGATTACATTCGAAACGAATTGGATGAATTGATATCATTGGCTGCAATGAGCTCCAGCAATCAGGCTTTGGTTCGAAAGATGAAAGGTATTGTTCCTGAATTTAACAGCACGAATTCCTTATACAAAGTGCCTGGGGAGGCAATCCTGCAATGAGATCCATTTTTACTCCAATCAAATAGTGTGGTAATGTGTGAGGCTTAAATAATCAAGTGCCCAACAAAACTGCTTTTGCCTTGATAAATTCACAAATGCTGCAGATCTTAGTCGTAAACTGTCATTAGATACGCAGAAGATCACATGTTTTATTCCGACTCAAATAGGTTTCATGTGATAACTATTCAGCAAAAGGGCGAATGGAGAGATGTAAGCACATGAAAGAATTGTGTCTCTGAAATTAAGATTAACCTTTATATGAATTCTCTCTTGCTCTGAAGAACCCTGTTCCTTTTTAAGCCGCTCAACAGGTCCTTTCGGATTTTGTAATTATTCACCGGTATAATTCCTTACCTCCGGATCGTACTAATTGACCTCGTTTTATATCGGGTGCTGGGTAACGGATACTTTCCCTGCACATAGCCTTGATAAATAAGGAACGGTGATAATTCGAATCGGCTGTATGACCATAAAAGTACATTTTCCCTGCCTTTTAACACTTTGGTTAAACCTGTTGCGAAGAAGTATTTACTAAGCCCTTTAGCAGCTCCGGTTATTGAAGCCCGTAAAGTCGCAGAAATCGAGGCGCCTGGCATAGAATAGCTTTAGGTTATAATGGAATCTAAAAATAGTGACTTTTTAGTACCTCACTGTCTTTGTCGATCGCGAACTTATAGCTATACATACTGCGTTGGATAGTAATATCTCCATATTTCCTATATAAGTCGTCGATGTTCGTTGAAATTAACCCGAATATGCACAGTTTCTAAGTAAAAGGAAATATGGTATGCAAATTATTTCACGGTATATTCCAATTGTCGACATGTTGTAGATGTATGTTTGGTGTAATCAATTAAATGACTTGAAAAACTATGAACTATTTGGCTTTATTTTTCATAAATGAAAAATATGCTTAAAAAAGTCGATGATTTTGCATAATATTAGAGTAAATTCTGATCATTCAAGTAAATACGACCAGAATAAGAATAGATCCACTTAAACACTTGAATCAATCATTATGAGAAAATCTTTTTTACTCTTTCTTTATGTGGTACTCTGCATGACGGCTTTCTCACAAACCGGGGTCCGGGTTTCGGGAAAAGTCACTTCAGCAAAAGACGGCACGTCTGTAATGACCAGCGTAGTTGTCAAGGGCACAACCAGGGGTGTATCAACAGACATCGATGGCAACTATGTTTTTCCTGATGTTCCGGCTAACGCAATTCTGGTATTCAGTGCCGTGGGGTTCGCGAAGAGAGAAGTACCGGTGAATGGCAGAACTGCGGTTAATGTGGTTCTTCAGGAAAGTATGCAGGAACTTGACGCTGTAATGGTAGTAGCTTATGGAACAGCGAAGAAGGGAACCTACACCGGATCTGCAGTCAGCATAGATCAGGAAAAGATGAAAGAGGCATCCGTAACGTCATTTGAAAAAGCGTTGACTGGAAGACTAGCCGGTGTGCAAATTAATCAGCAATCCGGACAAGCCGGATCGACTTCAAGTATTCGCATCCGGGGAATAGGTTCTATGAACGCATCAAATGAGCCGCTGTATGTAATAGACGGAGTTCCTGCAGTATCTGGAAACGCGGGACAGCTTAGTGATTATACATTCGCGACGAATAATATCATGAATTCTATCAATCCCTCGGATATCGAGTCTATTACCGTTTTGAAAGATGCTGCAGCATCTTCCCTTTACGGTTCCAGAGCCGCAAATGGCGTGGTCCTAATTACCACCAAGCGGGGAAAGCAGGGAAGGCCGGTAGTTAATTTTAAGTCGTCAATAGGTCTGACGCCCGAGTGGGCAACCGACAATTACGAAGTTGCCGGTGTACAGGAACAAACCAACATGCTATACCGGGTTTTTCATGACTTGAATACATCAGCCGGAAGGACAGACGAATTTGCTAACACAAACGCATTGACCCGTTTGAATCAAAGATTTAACAGGCATGGATACTATTTTGAAACCACAGGAACTGGCCTGTCAGAAAACGTTATTATAAAAGGAATGACAGACGGTATCGTCAATAGGGAAGGAACGTATTATAATTGGGAAGATGCGCTTTTCCGGACGGGAGTGTTTCAGACGAATGACCTGTCTGTCAGTGGGGGCGACTTAAATACTACATACTATTCATCCCTGTCCTATACAAAAGATCAGAGTAGAATAAAGGTTAATGATTTTGACAGAATTACCGGACGCATCAACCTGGCTCAAAAAGTGGGTAAGTATGTCGAGTTTATTTCAAATGTCAATATCGCAAGAAGTGAACAATCTGGTTTTAACGATACCCGCAACCTGGGGTCGAATTACTTCCTTCAGTCAAGAAACCTCATGTTTCCGTTCTACTGGCCCACCGATTACAAAACAGGAGATCCTTACATCCTTAGATATGGAAGTTTTGCGTATAATCCCCAATATTACGATAATGAGTGGGAGAACAGCTCCATAACCCGTCGTATCACCGCGAACGAGACGTTGAATATCAAGATCCTCCCAGAATTAACCTTCCGGTCTGTTTTTTCTTATGACAATTCACAAGTTGCAGATCACATTTACTACAGTCAGAATCACTTCAACGGATCGACCACTAATGGTTCAGTCCATGAGATGACTACGAATACCAATAAAATAGTCTCCTCGTCTACTCTGAATTTTAATAAGGAATTTGGCATTCATGGATTAAGCTTACTAGCAGGCTTCGAAGCCGAAAAGAATAAAACAGACTTTCAACGTGCATCTGGAACAGACCTTCCGTCGAGTGCCCTGCATACCGTAGCAACATCGGGCGACCAAACTGCAAGTGCTTATTCATGGGGAAACTCGATTTTATCGGTCTTTTCCCGTGCAGAATACAACTATGCTCAAAGATACTATGCATCGGCTTCGTATCGTAGGGATGGCTCATCACGGTTGGGGCCTGATACACGCTGGGGCGACTTCTGGTCAGTTGCCGGCTCATGGAGAATTAGTCAAGAAGAGTTTATGAACAATTCTGAGACGATAAGCAATCTTCGCCTTAGGGCATCATACGGGACGAATGGTACATTGCCGGTTTCCGACTATGGATGGAGATCACTGACTAGCTATAATTCCAAGTATATGGGCCAGGCTGGGGGCGGAATCAGTACGATAGCCGACCCTTCACTGACTTGGGAGACTAACTACTCAACTAATGTCGCACTCGAATTCGGCTTATTTGGAAATCGCCTGTCCGGTACGATAGAGTATTTCAATCGCGACTCCAAAGATTTGCTTCAGGATGTGCCTATATCACTCGTAACCGGTTTTAGCAGCACATTGAAAAACGTAGGGGAAATGAATAACAGGGGATTGGAACTGGAATTGGGAGGAGATATTGTCAGAAAAGAGGGATTGAGATGGAGCGCAAGTGTGAACGCCGCATTCATCAAGTCGAAGGTGACCAAACTTTATCGGAATGATGAAGAAAAGGGGCAAGATATCATCTGGACAGACCCGACCGGGGGCGATACCAGGGCGCAATTTATTTATAGAGAGGGACAGCCAACACTTAGTTTTTATGGCTATGAGTGGGGAGGTGTTCATGAAGAAAACGGTCGAAATGTTTGGTATGTAAATGGTGCAAATCTGCAGGAAGGAGATTTTCTATATAACGGAAGAGGCGCTACCTATGACTTTACAAAGGCCGAGTTTGTAATACTTGGTGATGGAACTCCTGATGTCTATGGAGGGTTAAATACCGATGTCGAATACAAGGGCATTACATTGGCGCTTAACTTCAACTATAAAATTGGCGGCAAGCTTTATGACGGTGCATACAAAGATATGGCGGATGATGGTTATTACTGGGAAAGGACCAGATCGCAGCATTATTATGATAATATGTGGACTCCTGAAAATACCGGTGGTTCTTTGCCAAAGCTGGACGGAAATGACCTTACTGATCCGCAACAGTACAGCAGTCGACAAATGCATGATGCCAGCTTCTTAAGGCTCAAAAACGTTACGCTTGGCTACAATCTCCCAAAGAGTGTCATCAGCAAAATAGGTGTATCCAATGCGAGGGTTTATGCAAACGGAATGAATTTGCTGACTTTTTCTAAGTACAAAATTGCTGATCCCGAAGTGAATCAATATGCTACAAGGGGTTGGGAAACTCCATTTGGTAAGACATACACTTTTGGTGTTGAATTAAGCTTTTAATTTTAAAGGATAATAAAGATGAAAAGAATACATATACTGCTTGCGGGTTTTCTCTCTCTGAGCTTTTTCTCTTGTAAAGATTTTTTGGATGAAACGCCCACCAACTCCGGTGATTCAGAAATTGCCGTGCGGACTCCGGCTGATGCGAAAGTGATTGTGAACGGACTGATGCGCAACATGACACACTTTAACTATTATGGACGGAACTTTATCATGTACGGAGACGCTAAGGGTGGTGATTTAACGATATCTTCGCAGGGAAGGGGGCTGGACGCGTTTTACACGTTTAATCATGGAGTGAGCACAAACAGTTATTCCAGCTTTTGGTCACATATATACTTCTGCATTATGCAGACAAACAGTTTACTCGAAAGCATAGATAAAGCACAGGTGGCCGGATCGGTAGCAGGCTTTGAGATCTATAAAGGCCAGGCGCTTACTGCCAGAGCGATGATGTACTTTGATCTCGTCAGGTTATATGGAAAATCGTATGACGATGATAAAACCTCGTTCGGCGTACCCGGTGTCACCAGTACGTTGAGCTCCACGGATCAACCATTGCGAGCTTCCGTTGAAGCTAACTATGCACAAATCATTTCCGACCTGACCATGGCTGCTCCTTTGCTGCCCAAAACGATAACAAATGGCTATATTAACTACTACGCGAATCTGGCACTGCAAAGTCGGGTTTACCTCTATATGGAAGATTATGCGAATGCCTTAAAAGCAGCGGAGGAGGTTATCAACAGTAACGTCTACTCACCTTATACCAATGAGGGCTGGGTTGATTCATGGCGGGCCCAGTTCGGTTCCGAGTCTATCTTTGAGCTGGGCATTATTCCCAGCGAAGGTGACCTGGGAACTGGTTCACTTGGTTTCTATCTCAGGCGAGCGGCTCACGGAAGTACCAGCGCACTAGGGTGGTTTATGGCGAGTGATAGCTTTCTCCAAAGACTAGGCCAGGATCCGTCAGATATAAGATGGGGTATAATGAGCCATGACGAAACCTCAACAACCAGACAAGGATCGCTCTATAAGTACAGTGGAAGCACGACATTGGTAGGAGACGGAAAGGCAACGGCGACAGCAGTAAATATCAAGGTTATCCGACTTTCTGAGGTCTATTTAATTGCAGCAGAGGCTGCATTGTCTGTAGACAAGGTAAAAGCTGCGAGCTATCTGAACGTGATTCGCAGGCGTTCATCGGGCTTAACTCCAGCCACAGCGGCAACGGTGACTGAAGATATGATTCTTGACGAGAGGAGTAAGGAACTTTTTGGAGAAGGGCATCGCTTCTTCGATATGATCCGCCTGAATAAGACTATCACATTCAATGATGAATTTGGTGACCTAACAATTCCTCATCGTGAAAAGTCAATCAGCAGATCATTTTACAAAACAAGGTTACCGATCTCCCAAACGGAGATCAACGCAAATCCTGGTTTAGAGGCACAACAAAACGAAGGTTACTAGAAAGCACGAATGTACTCCTTGAATATCATCTTAACCTTCTGCTCCATGCTCGCTGTTGAGCGAACAAACGTAAGAGGTCACTAATCTGATCGATTAGCGTGGTGAAGTATCGTGCGATAGAGTTCGTCGGGAAGGAAAGGTTTTACTATGACGCCATTGATTCCGACGTCTCTTATCTTTTCGTTGATTTCGTTGGGTAAATTTGCTGTGAGCGCAATTATCGGTGTCTGAATACCAAGCTTGCGCAACCTGATGCTGGCGTCATATCCATCCATTATGGGCATATGGAGGTCCATTAAAATTAGATGATGTTTCTCTTCATCTAACTTATGCAGGGCCTCCAGCCCGTTTACTGCAACCTCAATGGTTGCTCCCCAGCGTTTCAAAAATGATTGAGCAACCAGAACATTCATTTGGTTATCTTCCACAAGCAAGATGTGAATCCCGGTGAGGGGTTCATTACTCTCGTCTGGAAGAGCGCCTGTTTTAAAAGCTGTTTCCTTTAACGAGCTCTTGCTAAAAGTTTGAATGAAATAAAATTCAGATCCTTTTCCCTCTTCACTAATAAGTTCAAGAGAGGAGTTTTGCAACTCCAGAATCCTTTTTGTGATAGCAAGACCTAGCCCTGTTCCTCCAAACCCCCGGGAGGTTGATGAGTCTGCCTGAGTGAAGCGCTCGAAGATCACCTTATGCTTTTCCTTTGATATCCCTATTCCGCTGTCCTTCACCTGAAATTTTAAAGTTATGCTGATTTCATCCTGTTCCTGTACATGGATGTTTACCTGCACTTTTCCAACATGCGTAAACTTGATGGCGTTATGAACCAGGTTAGTAATTACTTGTGAGAGGCGCGTGGGGTCGCCAATCAATTTGTAACGCAGGTCAGAATCGATGTTTAGCGCTAATTCGATGCCCTTATCTTGAGCTGAGGCTTGCAGACTGGTAACGATGTTTTTAACGATGGCAGGGGCGTCCATTTCAATCTGCTCGAACGAGATTTTACCCGCTTCAATCTTGCTATAGTCCAGGATGTCGTTTACAATCGAAAGAAGATTATTTGCTGAAAAAAGCATAACATCTAGATGCTCGATCTGGTCTTTTCGTGGGTTGTTCTTTAATAGCAGGTGACTCATGCCTATAACTGAGTTCAAAGGGGTTCTGATCTCATGACTCATTGTACTCAGGAACTCAGATTTCGAAACGAGTCCTTGTTCGGCTTCGGCCCGGGCCTTCTTCAATTGGAAAGAAACTCTGTGTGATAGAACGAGAGATTGCAAGAAGAAAAAAGCTATATAGCACAGAAAATTGAGCAGCTGTAACTTGGGAGCGATCCCCCAGTAAAAGAACAGGGATATACCAAATACAATAACAATTGCGATAGTGCTCATTAAAGCATAAACCGACCCTGGTAATTTCTTTAAATAAGCTTTCGTATATATATAAGGGACATATACAAGGCAAAAAGCCATAAGCAGCAAAAATGGGTTTATTAGTTGAGTAAAATAAAACGGAGGGAGAACGAGAGATGCGAAGGCGAATGTGAAGCACAAAATGTATATACCGCGCACCATTTTTGGGTTCGATGCTTCCGGGTATAGGTAGCAAGTATATAAAGAGAAGATTCCTATTCCAGCAAACAGGCTTATGTACTCGAGTCGGATAGTGATATACCAGCTGATTCCAGGTAAAATAGAGTGCAAAGTATAGTCACCTATTCCAAAGATCCTGTAACTAAACACGAACGAATAGAGGGCAAACATGAGAATTGCTTTATCCCGGTTACCCATGATAAAAAGTCCGAGAAAGTAGAGTCCGCTCATCAGAAGGCATCCCGTTAAGAGAAGATCTATAGCTGTAAACTGTAATTTTCGGAGCGCTATAGCGTCTGTTTTACCGATCACGAGGTCATTACTGATTCCCGCTTTACTGTGCTCAAAGTTAGCGATCTGCAGAGTTAAATAAATGTTATCAGTATCTGCAGGAATGTTAACGGTACGGTTTTGCCAGTACGGGATGAAATCTTCTTTGGTAGTTCCTACTTTGCCATTTTCAGCAACGAGCTGCTGGTTTAAGTATAGCCGGTAAGCTGAGTACATATCTGGTATAGCTATACTTAATGGATCGGAAGATTCAGGTAGGAGTATAGTCAACGTATATGTAGCGTACCCGATAGATGGAAGTTCTTGGCCTTTTAAGAAGTATCCATGCCATAGGAACGGAAAGTCGACAAGCTCTGAGTTACCGGCATCTGTAGTTGTTTCGGGAGATAGGAGTTGTTTCCAATAAAATTTCCATTGGCCCTTAAGCTCCACAGATGAGTCAAAACGTTCATTCCTTAGATCAAGGAGTCCTCCAACAGCCCTTGCAGGCTGAGCAGCGTATACTGTTGTCGAAATAAAGAGAACTACGAGAATAATTAGAGAGCGAAGTGGCGTTAAGCAAGCACGTATCATTGTTGCTGGCAAAAATACCATTGTGTGATACTTCATGCAAATTTAGTTCTCATAATAATCATTATAATCGATTGATTCCCAGACGCAGATCCTGTGAGTGTGATATTACGGGAAGTTAAGTGTTTTGTTTCTTTAGTACTCGTGGCGAAGTACAATAGATTCGTCTTGTTACGGAGAGGTATTGAGGTGACTTGTATGATCTCATCAAGCCTATCTGGGAAGCTGTTTCCTCCGAAATGGCGAAATGACGTGAGGGATGTTATTGGAAAGTGCAAAGCAGTATAGGTATAATATGATTAATTAGTAGCGCATGATATAGCTGTATTATAGACGATACAGGCAATGCAAGAGAGGAGACATGTTCGGGACAAGCTAATACCATGTTAACGTCAGCGCCCTGTCAGCTGCGTACCAACTCCGTATCAGCTTCGTACCAGCTTCGAGAAAAAGCGAACAAAAGACGAAGTTGGCAGGGAGCCGTATCGTGGTTGGTTCGAGTTTAGAGAGCGGATGATATGAACAGGGTCATGTCATGTGTAAGCAATGGCTTATTATATATAGGGATGCTGATAATATACGCGCTATTAATGCGGACGCTTATCATAGGCGTTCGATTTACGTCAAAGCTTTCATATTGCAGAAAGCAGAATCAGCTAAACGCCTTACCGCTTTACAACCGGTTTGGTTGTCTGGTTGCTTTGATCATTTGTTTCCTCGTCCATGGCCTTATATAATGAAGCCTTCCTCATTTAGATATAAAGTAGTCCTTCTCTTTCAGCACAGCGGGTTCATGGTCCATGAGAAAGTATTAATAGCCTTTGAAACGCTTACTAACCTGCCATATTTGCCCTCTTACAAGCACCCTTTGAAAATTGTTTCGACAATTTTCACTTTGTAATCTTCTGATTTCAAAGCCGCTGCCGTGTCTGCAGCGCTAAAAAGCCCCTTTAGACGGAAATAAAAGCCACAAAGACTTGCATGGAATAGGAAAAGTTCCCATCTTTGCAGTCCCAAAACGAACGAGGGATCGCAAAGCGCAAGGCAGAGCGGAG
>Ga0160467_100195_pt1 | contig 80671 bp, 77 predicted proteins | sample HID1972I_E11MG_FD_108221 | JGI IMG/M metagenome (GOLD analysis project Ga0160467, IMG submission 108221) | Enriched pill bug-associated microbial communities from UW Madison campus, WI, USA - HID1972I_E11 MG | ecosystem: Host-associated > Arthropoda: Insects > Digestive system > Unclassified ... | reverse complement strand
TGAATTGGTTGCACTGCTTTTGGGGTGTAGGGGCAACGGCAGGACCGCTAGTTATGTCCGCTTATATTGCAGAGCATAACTCCTGGAGAGGAGGGTATGCAGCCGTTGCTGTAATCCAATTTATTTTGGTTGCCATATTGCTCGCGACGCTTCCTTTATGGAAACGAGTTGCTGCAAGTCGAGAGTCTGCATTAACACCCAATCAAGCTCTCGCTGAGTCAGATTCAGATGAGGCTAGCGAAAAAACAAATGTGCTTCGTATCAAAGGAGTGAAGCCCTCGCTCATTGCATTTCTATTTTATTGTGGTGCTGAAAGTACTGTAGGATTATGGGGCGCAAGCTATTTAGTTGGTGCAAGGGATGTTTCAGCAGAGACTGCAGCTACTTGGATCGCACTGTACTTTGGTGGCATAACAGTAGGCAGACTTATTACTGGTTTTATAACGTTTAAAGTGCGTAACCAGCTGTTAATTCGTTATGGCCAATTCATTACGGTGGTGGGTGGGCTTCTACTGCTGCTTCCACTCCCGGTAGGCTTTTCTTTGGTTGGCTTCATTCTAATCGGATTAGGTCTAGCACCGATTTATCCTGGGCTTCTGCATGAAACACCAGCACGCTTTGGCAAGGCGAATTCGGCGAAGCTAATGGGTTTTCAGATGGCGGTTGCTTATACAGGCACAACGTTTTTACCGCCTTTGTTTGGAGTGATCGCAACGCAATTTAACGTTAGTTTACTACCGTATGTTGTACTCGCATTTCTAGTATTCATGCTGTTAAGTGTTGAACGCGTTAATATTTTATTAGGAAAGCATCAACATCAGTTGAATCAATAAGTGAAATGACAGGAAAGCTTTTGAAGCCGATGGAAAGTTGACATTTAGCAGTAAACTATCTATTATGGGTAGTGAAATTCATCATTAATGCGAAGGAGATTTGTTAAAAAATGACACATGCAATGAGACTTCGAATCCTAACTTTGAACAAGTAATTGAATATGTTCAAAGTCTCTGTTTGTTAAAACAGGGTAACGGGATTAGTCTGTCCTTTTTTAATAGTCTTCATTTCATATGAGTAGAACACGTCGAGTCGATAGACCACAAGGTTAATCTGCGATGTGTTTAGTATAAATATGTAATGTAAAGAAAGGCGGCTCGTTCTGCCTTTCTTTATTTTTGTTTAAATAAACCTATACCTGCTTTGCCTGGATAGGTTTGTTTCACGCTGGTTTTAGCCAGCCTGCGAATAAAATAAGAATGGGTCTATTCCCGTTACTCAAAATCACAAGCAGATGCTTGTGATTTTTTTATTGCCTTTTAAATACAGATTCGAGAGGAGAAAGAGAATAATGGAAAAGGTATGTATTGAATTAGAAGGCATTGAGCTTTCATATCTAGATAAGGTTGTCCTAAGCATTCCGAAGCTTGCGGTGCATCAGTTTGATCGTATCGGTATTGTTGGGAGGAACGGAGCGGGGAAAAGTACGCTGTTAAAGCTTATGTCAGGTCGCATTAAGCCGGATACAGGGTCGGTAAATTGCTTGATAGATGCTGCTTATTTTGATCAACTATCCGTGCCGATGAATGAAGCGGTTGATTACAGTCTGAAAGGTAAGCTGTCCATTCCAGAAACATCTGTTAAACACTTTAGCGGAGGAGAACAAACAAGACTGAAGCTAGCGCAAATTTTTTCTAATTACTATGAAGGTTTGCTTATTGATGAGCCGACTACACATCTTGATGCGGAGGGAGTACGGTTTTTCATTAACGAGTTGGAGTACTATTATGGAGCGCTTGTCATCGTGAGTCATGACCGCTATGTGTTGGATAAGCTAGTCACAAAAATTTGGGAAGTGGAAGACGGTACAATAACTGAATACACAGGAAACTATTCTGATTATACAGCTCAGAAGGAGCTTCAAAGAAAACAGCAGCAAGAGCAGCATGAAATGTATATAAAAGAGAAATCACGTCTTATAAAGGCTGCCGAAGAAAAGATGCGGAAAGCTGAGAAAATTACGCAGGCGAATAATCGGATGTCTAAAAAAGAAGTAAAGGAAAAGCCGAATAAAATGTTTATGACTAAATCAAAGGATACGAGTCAGAAAGCCGTGCAGCGAGCGGCAAAAGCGTTAGAGCACAGAGTGGAGCAATTGGTAGAGGTAGAATCTCCGAAAGCTCAGCCGATGATTCGTTTTCATCAGTCTAACACGCTGCAATTGCATAATAAATTTCCGATTATGGCAGAGCAATTGACGCTGTGGGCAGGAAGCAAGACGCTGCTTACAGAAACAAGCTTTCAATTCCCACTAGGTGAGATTATCGCTATAACAGGGAAGAACGGCTCTGGAAAAACAACACTGCTCCGTCATATTATCGAGAAGGGGCAAGGGATTATAATGTCGCCTAAGGCTGTGATTGGAGCTTATGGGCAAACGGAATACCAATTTACAGAAGCTGTGACGGTTCTTGAGTATATGAAGAAACATAGTGATTATGACGAGAGTCGAATTCGTTCCGTGCTTCATGCAATGAGTTTTACAGGTAATGATCTGAAGAAGCAGTTGTGTCATTTAAGTGGTGGAGAAGCGATTCGTCTTGTACTGTGTCAGCTTTTTTTAGGCAGTTATAATGTATTAATTTTAGATGAGCCGACAAATTTTTTAGATGTGTTCTGTATTGAGGCATTGGAAAAATTTCTACAAGGGTACGACGGTACTGTACTGCTCGTATCCCATGATCATACGTTTATTGATCGTGTAGCTGATCGTGTATACGTTATGGAGGAACAAAAGCTGTTATTAAGCAGGTAATGGCATATGATGCAGCCTAAGTCACGAGTAGTAATAGTTCGAACTTTAGCGCTGTGTGAAATCTTTGATAGGGGCATTATTAGAACAGTACCTTTATGGGACTCGCTCATAATAATGCCCTTTCTTTTTTTAAGTATTTACTCCATTAATGACACGCCAATTACAATTCACAGAAGCTTTAATCTGCCCTCGTTCTTTAATGTAATCTGCAATAAGCTCGATCATCGTTACCGGAATGTCTTTTATGATAGGCTTACCTTGAAACATCCCGTAATTGCCTCCGCCTCCTGCTCGGTAGTTGTTCATAACAACTTCGAACAACTGATCTTCTACTAGCGGCTCACCGAATCGCTCTAGCCGAACGACTCTTTGGCTAGCAGGTCTCGAGACGTCCAATATGTAATCAATGCCTTCCCACATATCATAGTTATAATGCTGCGGCTTTGGATAAAGGAACTTACCACTAACGACAATCTCTCCTTGATCATCCAGTTGAAAGTACTCTGCTGATTGCTCCAGCGCTTCGCGAATATCCCGTCCAGAAAGTTGTATGACTTTGAGCGTATTTGGATATCCATAACTAGTTACAATATCGCGCATCGTAACTTCATTACGAAATCCCGGTATATCATTATCGAATAGCGCTGTACAAGAAATAGCGGCTCCTGATACGTCCATTTGCAATCGATTGATCCATTCTATAAAGGGATGCTTGATTAGACGAGCGTCGGCAGGTGATGTAATGAGCATATCCCCTTCTACATAGCCAAGAGGCTGATCAAGCCAAGCCTGTGTTAGCACCTCATGCTCCGCTACAAGCTTTTCAACCTCATGATCAGACTCATACCCGGCTGCATCAATAAGCTCAGAACGACTTTGAATCAATTGCCAACAGTTATTTAACTTTTCTAGCTGTAGCGTTACTATTCCTACATAACGTCCTTCGTTGGCAGGCTGTATGATGCATACCCCGTTAACGAAACAACCAGAGATTGCACGATGCTGATGACCGGTTAGCAACACATCAATTCCTTCTACTTGCTCACAAAGCGCATAGCCAACATTTTCTCCAGTTAATGGTTCAGTAGGCTCTCCAGTTTCGACATCTCGTTCCAATCCACCATGATAGGAAACAACAACGATATCAACTTTCTCGACCTGTTTTAAATGCGCAACCCATCGCTTTGCCGTTGTTATCGGATCTTCAAAGCTCAAACCTTCGATATGCTGAGGTAGTTCCCAATTCGGAATATAGGAGGTCGTTAAGCCTAATATTCCAACGCGCAATCCATTGCTAAACTCCTTGATTATATAAGGCTTTTCAAATAAAGGCTGTTGCGTGCTCTCGCTCAATGTATTGGCTGACAGCCATGGAAATGCTGAGCTAGCCACTGCTTGCTGTAAGTACGGTAATCCATAGTTAAATTCGTGGTTACCTAATACGGCTGCATCATAATGTAGTTCATTCATACAAGCGATAACGGGATTAGGCAGCTCGTTATTAATTTTGGCATGATAGTAGGTTAGTGGAGTGCCTTGCAAGCAATCTCCATTATCAATTAATAGTGTATAAGGATTAGCTTGGCGTAAATGCTTGATCATACTTGCCACGCGTGCAAAGCCGTAACCGACTTCGCGTTGATCGGCATAGCTTCGAGGTAATATAAAGCCATGAAGATCACTTGTTTCTAATATGATAAGCTCGCATGTAGATATCGTCATCATTCATCTTCCTCTACGAACAAGATTGCAAGACATGCACATTCTAGCATATAAAGTCTATTTGATTGTAAAACTTCGATACATTTACCTAAAATTAACAATATGTTTATATTGAATTAACTAATCTCCCATATACTTCAAACATGCGAGTGAGCAAAAATAGAGAAGATAGTGGAGGAATTTAGATGAAAAAGAGATTTATGCCTTTAATCGTAGGGATGCTAACGATTGGTTTGCTAGCAGGCTGCGGCACATCCAATACACCAAAAGAATCGAACACAAATTCCGGTAACCAAACAGCAACGCAAACACCGACAAATCAAGCAAGTGAAAAGCCAGTTGAAGATTCAACGATAAAGATCGATCAATTAAAGGTAAGCTTTGTTCCATCAAAGGACCCAGATGAAATTATTACGGCGACAGAGCCGTTGAAGCAATTGCTTGTCGAGCAGCTTGCAACACAGGGCTATGAGGTTGGAGATGTGCAAATCGATGTAGGTACGACTTATGAAGCTGTAGGCGAGGCGCTTAGCGCAGGAACAACGGATGTAGGTCTTATTCCAGGAGGTACGTACACATTGTACGATGATGGAGCGGAAGTGATATTAACGTCTACGCGTAAAGCGTTGTCTAATGACTCCGACAATCCAAAGGACTGGAACGATAATAAACCGACAACAGGTTTAGATGATCAACAAGCTTCTTACTATCGTGCTTTAATCATTGCAGGCCCATCGCCAAAAGGACAAGAACTTGCAGCTAAAGTTAATAACGGTGAGGAGCTGACTTGGGATGATCTGAACAGTGCAAATTGGTCAGTTATGTCAACTTCATCTTCTGCTGGATACATTTATCCTACGTTATGGCTTCAAGATAAGTATGGTAAAAAAATCACTGATCTTCAAAAGGTTACACCATCCGATTCGTACGGTACATCCTTCGCACGACTTGCTGTTGAGCAAACAGATATTGTCGTGGCTTACGCTGATGCCCGTCGTGATAACGAAGAGAAATGGATGACGGACTTGGGTGGTAAAGCTCCTATCTGGGATCAAACGAATGTAATCGGGGTTACGCCGCCGATTTACAATGACACCGTAAGTGTAAGTAAACATTCGCCAATTATGAACGATGAGCTGAAGAAAGCTCTTCAGGAAGCGTTCATTGCAATATCTGAAACTGAGGAAGGCAAGCAAGTGATCGCGATCTACTCGCATGAAGGGTACCAGATTGCTAAAGATTCAGACTACGATAATGAACGCAAAGCACAAGAGTTTATTCGCAGCTTGAATTAATGAAAAGGTACATCTAATCAAAATGAGACTGTCTAGAAAGTCCATAAAACAAAACGATCGTATGCGAAGCATGGCGCATACAAAATGATCCTAAGCTAACGGAACTCAGAGACCTTAATACAACCAATTTAGCTTGTTTTGCAGGCTAACGGAACCCAGAGATCTTATTGCCCTTTTTTCACTTCATTTTGAAGGGATTTTACCCAATAACGCTTCTCACTTCCGTTAGAATCGCATGCTTAGCAAATATATCACAATAAGACTTCTGAGTTCCGTTAAAAAGCCGTGTACTATCATCGGGCATCCAGTAGTCAGATTTTACTGACTTACTGGAGAGCCCTATTTTATTATTCCAAATTGCTCCAAAATTTCAGAAAAAGGAATGATGCTTCGGATGATAAAGTTTATCGATGTAGAGAAGACGTACAACAATGGTACGATTGCGTTAGCACATATCAATCTGCAAATTAAGCAAGGGGAATTCGTTGCAGTTATCGGACGATCAGGCGCTGGTAAATCAACGCTTATACGCTGCATTAATCGAATACATGACATTACGAAAGGTAGCATCGTAGTGGACGACGTAGATGTTTCGAGCCTTAAGGGAAAGTCGATTCGTCAATTTCGTAGAAGAATTGGGATGATCTTTCAATCGTTTAACCTCGTAACTCGTACAACGGTTATTAATAATGTGCTTGTTTCCTTCGTGCCAGAGCTTCCGCTGTGGAGAAAGATTACAGGTGTTTTTACGAAGCAGCATAAAATTAAAGCGCTGGAAGCATTGGATAAGGTCGGTATACTGGACAAAGCGTTTGTGCGTGTAGATCAATTGTCTGGAGGTCAGCAGCAGCGTGTTGCTTTAGCTAGAACACTTGCCCAGCAGCCAGATATCATTTTAGCAGACGAGCCGATTGCTTCGTTAGATCCCGTAACCGCTCGTATCGTGATGGATGACTTTAAGCGAATCAACCAAGATATGAACATTTCCGTCATTATGAATATTCACCATGTAGAGATTGCGCTGGGGTATGCGGATCGTATTATTGGTATTCGTGAGGGCAAGGTTGTGTTTGACGGTGATGCTTCTTTAGTTTCACAAGCTGTGCTGCAGGAAATTTACGGTGGTAAATGGGAGTCTGAGGACGACAGTGAGTATAAGAGTGAGAACGCAGTGGAGGAGCGGGCGGCTTATGCTTAATAAAGAAATGCTATCAAAGAAAATTACTTTGCCTAACGGAAAGATCGTACTGCAGAGACGTTCATTCATGCCATTGATCGTTGTGTTGCTTATGCTGTGCACGTGGTTTTCAGCTCAGCTTACTGGCTTTAACTTTAAGATGCTAATTAGTAGAATAGATGAATTTTTCATTATTATTGGAGCGATGATTCCACCGGATTGGAACTCATTATCTCGCGTTTGGAATCCGTTGCTCGATACGATAAAAATGTCGCTGCTAGGTTCGTTGCTAGGGGCGCTGCTTGCTTTGCCAGCAGCAGTAGCTGCTTCTTCAAACATCATACCATCTAAAATTATTATCGTGATTAGTAAAGCAATACTTAGTATTCTTCGTACATTACCGACTCTCGTCATCGCCTTGATTGCGACCTTTATCTTTGGACTTGGTTCAACGGCAGGAACGGTTGCAATTCTACTGTTTACGATATCCTATGTCGGCAAGCTATTATATGAGCAGATCGAAAATGTAGATATGGGAGCCTTTGAAGCGATGCAGTCAATCGGCATGACTCGTATTCAAGCCTTTCGCTATGCGATCATTCCACAGGTGCTTCCAAGCTATATCTCAACCTCACTGTATTGCTTTGAGGGGAATGTAAGATATGCTGCTATTCTCGGATATGTTGGAGCAGGTGGAATTGGTTTGCTTATTAATGAAGGGCTAGGATGGCGCGATTATCCGGCTGTAGGTATGCTTATACTCATGCTTATTATCACTGTCTATCTGATCGAAAGTGTCAGCGAGCATTTCAGAAAAAAACTAATATAGGGGAGAGGTAAGCACATGAACCATATTGAAAAGCAATTGTTGGCTGCGCCTCGTAACCAGTTATACATCGCTGTTATCGCGATGCTTGTCGCAGCTTTATTTACATGGTCTCTTACAGCAGTAAATATTAGTAATATTGGACAAGGCGGACTTACGATTGCCAAAAATATCTTTTACGGGTTAACTCATCCGAATCTTGATTTGCTTTTTAACTTTTCGAAGCAAAGTGTGTTGTATTTATTGCTGGAAACGATGGCGATTGCATTTTTGGGCACAATTGTTGGGGCGTTATTGGCTGTACCGCTTGCATTTTTAGCTGCCTCTAATCTTATGCCTAAGCCTGTAGCATGGACAACAAGGCTGCTACTTATTGTCATTCGTACTATACCAGCACTTGTGTACGGCTTAATGTTTATTCGTGTGACGGGTACGGGAGCTTTTGCCGGTGTGTTGACCGTTGGGCTTACCTCAATAGGCATGCTTGCCAAGCTGTACGTTGACGCGATTGAGGAGCTGGATACTCGCGTGCTGGAATCGTTGTCCTCAGTTGGCTGTACCACATTTGAAAAAATTCGTTACGGCATTGTTCCACAGCTTTTTTCTATCTTTTTATCTGTAATTATTTATCGTTTTGATATGAATATGAGAGAAGCATCAATATTAGGGCTAGTCGGCGCTGGAGGAATAGGGGCACCGCTCATTTTTGCAATGAGAGGCTATAAATGGGATCAGGTCGGATCCATTCTTATCGGGCTCGTTATATTAATATTATTGATTGAGTTTACTTCAAATTATATCCGTAATAAGCTAGTGAGAGGGTAATCGTATCCGTTCAACATATGCTAATAAGCAGGTTGGCGGTCATGCCCTAATCTGTTACGCTGTGATTAAAATTAACGTGCATGAGTAAATAGTCAGTATTCATATTCGTTCACAATTCAACATTTAGAAGATTAGGGGGCAGGCCAAGTGAGTACAATTCAATCCTATCGTACGAGTAACGGTAACCGATTAGTCTGGATAAACAGTGGCTATAAACCCCCTAATCTACATAAATGGGGACCAGGTGTACGAGATATTTATGCGCTGCATTATATTATAAGTGGAAAAGGAATGCTGGAAACACAAAATAGCACGTATACATTACGAGCTGGTGACAGCTTTATCATTTTTCCGAGAACGGAAGTTTTCTATTATCCTGATCCGCAGGATCCGTGGGAATACGTATGGATTGAATTTAAAGGCGAAGAAGTGCAGGAGCTGTTATCGATGACAGAGCTAACAATAACTCAGCCTGTCGTCACTGCTGTACAGAACAATTTCGAGCCTTTGTATCATATTGCAGAGCATGGTGACCTGCGATCATTTCGAAGCTTGCGGGCAGAAGCGAAGCTGCGTCTGTTGTTATCGTATTATATGGAGTACTATCCGAAGGAAACTAGAAGCGATCGAACCGATTATGTGAATCTAGCAAAGCAATACATTCATCATAATTACTGGAATTCGTTGATAACGGTTTCGGATATCGTGAACCGTGTAAGCATTGACCGAAGCTATCTGTTTCGATTGTTTAAGGAAGCGACAGAGATGTCGATATTAAGTTATTTGACAGCCTATCGTATTCAGCGTGCCTGCGATTTGTTGAAGTCATCTAGCCTGTCGATCAAATCCATCGCTTATTCAGTAGGCTATAAAGATCAAATGTACTTTTGTAAAGTATTTAAAAAGGCAACATCCTATACGCCATCAGAGTATCGGGTGTTGCCTTAAAGCCAGGTCGAGAGGTCAACGATGATCGGCTGAGCGATTAGCGAAACAGTGAGCATTTGCCGGAGTCTTTATAATATTGAATTAGTTTTTCGATTGGCTCACGACCGCAATTTAGCTTAACGCCAAGGCAGTCGATGCATAAAAATTGCTGTGAAGTTCTAGAGATAAGCTTCAGGAAGATTGCAACATCATCCGTCATGAGGGGGACATTGCACTTCGTACAAATTCGTTTGCTGCTCATCTAGGTGACTAGCTTCGCTCGAACGACCAAGCAATCATGCGCTGGAACGGTTGGAGCGAATCGTTCTTTGAATACTCCAAGCTCCTTATGCTCCCAACAATCATATAGGGATAGTGAGATGCCTGATGCATATGGGAGACCGATGTCCCAAAACTGTAGCGAGATTTCACGCTGACTGTCACTTAAGTTGAAAAAGCCAATCGCAAGATCACCGTCTGTCAGCACCTTTACTAGCATAAATACTTCATCTGTATGGAACCATTGAGGCTCTGGCTTTATACGGTAAGCTCCTCTACCTTCGATGTCTTGGTTAATCGCAATAAGATCAGGATTCAGCAATATTTCCTTTGTAACTGAGTTCGCGTTGCGAACATCACAGCCTATCATTAGCGGCGAACCCATCATACTCCATAGGGAAAAATGAGTTTTATATTCTGTATCCGTACAGCCTCCGATTCTACCAATATAATCGTTATTGCTGCCGCCATACATACCAACGATCAGCATATCCATATCGTTGTGGCAGAAGGAACCGGTATAGCTTGCTTTGTCTAATTGGGATAGAGCTAGCTCTTTTATCGAATCCCAGTTGTCCCGAATATCCCCTGTTGAACGATACATATGAGCACCTGATTCACGAATCCAATCATACACATGGTCTGCTCCCCAATTACAAGCAGAGAATAATATATCCCGCCCACAATTTTTAAGAGCTAAGCTCATTCGTTTGTAGAGCAATTCACCTGAGATATGTCGTGGCTTAAAGCAATAATCGTATTTTAGAAAGTCTACGCCCCATTCGGCAAACAGCTTTGCGTCTTGAAATTCATGCTCGAAGCTTCCTGGATAACCCGCGCATGTATGCGTTCCTACACAAGAATAGATGCCGAACTTCAATCCTTTATCATGCACATAATCTGCTAACGCTTTCATGCCACTCGGGAATTTCTCAGGGTCAGCGACAAGATTCCCTTCCGAATCTCTTTCCTTCAGGCTCCAGCAATCATCGATAACGATATATTCATAGCCTGCATCCTTATAGCCTTCTGATATAAAACGGTCTGCAACGTCTCGAATAAGCTGCTCATTAATGTCCCAAGTGAAGGTGTTCCATGAGTTCCACCCCATGGCTGGTTTAAGACCAAGCTGCTGCAATGATATGTTCACTTTAATTCTCATCCTCTCGAAAATCTATTATCGTTTCATTCTTAGGTTAGTTTTGTTAATCAAATTAAAGCATAGGTCGATATTTTCAGCCTATAGCTTGACGTTGCTTCTATATGGAGATTTGTTGCTTCAGATATATGGACAGGACATGATTACATCAGGAGCTTAGCTTAGCCTAGACGAATGAATGAGTAATGAGTAGAGCATGGAATGACGGATGGCGAGTCTGGCAACAATAAAAAAGGATACAAAGTTGATATGACATCAAAAGGTGCTATAATTATTTATATTATGACACCTTTTGGTGTTACTTGAGATTATGGAGGTTTTACTTTTATGACAGATCCCTTTCAATCAGAGATACGAAAAGTCGTTCTTATTCATGCGCCTATCGAGAAGGTATGGAAAGCAGTGTCAACATCTGAAGGAATGGCAGCATGGTGGATGCCGAGTACATTTGAGCCGATCTTAGGTCATGAATTTGTGTTGCATGCTGGTCAATTTGGAGATTCACCGTGTAAAGTGACGGAGCTGGACCCACCTCATCGTCTTAGCTTTAACTGGGGTAAGGACTGGAATCTAGCTTTTGAGTTGAAAGAGCTAGAGGAAGGAAAAACAGAGTTTACATTAATTCATTCAGGCTGGAGCCCGGACAAGCTGACAGAGTTTGGTCAACCGCATACTGTCATTCGTGACCATATGGCAGGCGGATGGGACAAAATTGTTACCGAAAAGCTTCCTGCTTATTTGGAGAGCTAGGATGGCAGCATCTGCAGCTAAGCATGATGTGTATCAGGCTATTGCTGACCCAACCCGCAGGAGTATGCTAAAGTTGCTTGCTGATAAGGAAATGCCAATCAGCCAGATCGCCGAATGCTTTCCGATTACTCGTACTGCTGTTAATAAGCATCTGTATGTGCTTACAGCGGCTGGTCTTTTAAGTAAGCGAAAGGCTGGAAGAGAAACGAGATTCAAGCTCCAAGCAGAGCCGCTAGCTGAGCTACAGCAATGGCTTGCGTTCTTCGAGCAATATTGGGACGAGCGTTTAATAGCGCTTAAGGATTTTGTGGAAGCTGATCAAGAGGAGTAATCCAAGCAGCACGATAAGTTAAGAAAGCCGAGGCGTAGGTGACTGTAAGTAGATAATGAGCTGCCTCCAGTTGTTAGAACCATCTAGCAACTGGGGGCAGTTTTTGTATGTAGGAGTAACTAATACAGCATTGGCGTGATGATTTAATTTTATGTGGTAACAGGAAAGCATGCATAGATTGCCGAAACTAACTAACATTGGTAAAAGATGACTGCATGTGAAAGCGAGGATGACATGAACACAACGGTAAAGCTATATGTCGTTAGACATGGTGAGACGTATCTGAATCGTTATCACAAACTACAGAGCATCGTTATTCGCCAATTGCTGGATCGTTATTCGAATCGTCCGGAGCATCAAGGCGAAGTGAAAAACGCAAGTGTAAGTGTGATTGAATTTATTGGGGACCAGGCGAATGTTCTTACATTTAATAATATGTCTGGTTCAATTGAATAATCGTTATGTATGGATGACAAATGCAGTAGGCCTCGCTATGAGGTCTATTCGTGTTTAGCTCTGTTCAGGCAGAATTCTATGCAAGTTGTGCAGCAATATCTGCAGGTTATACCATTTATATAGCCTCAGCATATAGGGTCCTGCATAATATAATCGAGAGCAGGAGGGATAGGACGTTGAAGGTGCGTATCGATATTGATGACAAGCATGAAGAGACAGTCGTTACAGTCCAGGCAAAGCAATGGACTGAGGAGCTTGCCGCATTAGTGAGTAAACTTCAGCAGGCTGCTCCATCTGGCCGCCTTATGGGAGTAGAAGATGATCGAATGGTGCTGCTTGACCCTGTGGAAGTAGATTATGTGTATGCTGAAAGAAGACGAGTGCTTGCAGCACTTGGGAGCAGCAGAGTTGAGCTGCGAATGAAGCTGTATGAAGTAGAGATACTGCTTGCTCCTTACCAATTTATGCGCTTTTCAAAATCTGTAATCGGCAACATTGACCGAATATCACGTTTTGAATTGATGTTCAATGGCAATCTATGTGTGCATTATAATTCGGGCAACAAGGAATATGTATCGCGCGCCTATGTCACGGAATTGAAGAAGCGTCTGGTGCTAGGAGGTGACAAGGATGGGCATTAAAGTATGGGACGTGCTTGGTCGTATCATGAATGGATTAGGTTTTGCAGCAATTATTAATTTCGTAGCGCTATCTATACTGCTTATTAATGATATGAATCCGCCTATAGAGGAATTATGGAGACGTCTGCTCGGTTCAATGCTAATGGGAGCATATTATGGTTCGGCTTCTTTTTGGTTTCAGTGTGCAAGCTGGAGTCCGCTTAAGCAGGTAGTGATTCATTTTAGCGCATCTTTGCTTGTCTTTTTACCAATAGCCTTTTGGGCAGAGTGGCTGCCATTAGAATGGAAGTCGGTATTTATAGGTATAGCTATCTTTATCGTTATATACGGTATATTCTGGTGCTGCTATGCGTATTATTATTGGCGTTTGACGAAGGAAATGAATGATTCTATTCATAAAAAGTAGTATGAATAGATTACGAAGGAGCTGAAAAGTATGGAAGCAGTTCTTAAGGTTGAGCAGATCGTAAAAACGTACGGTTCAGGAAGACGCGCAGTGGATCGCATTCAGTTTCAAGTAAAGGAAGGCAGTTGCTTTGGTTTGTTGGGACCGAATGGTGCAGGAAAATCAACATTAATGAAAATAATCGCAGGCATCATTCAAGCCGACCGAGGTAGTATAACGCTTCTGAATCAATCGATTACAAGTAATCGAGAAGTAGTTGGGACGCATGTCGGCTATGTGCCGCAGGATGTTACGCTGTATGAACAGCTAAGCGGTCGGCAAAACCTATATTTTTTTGGAAAGATGTATGGTCTTCGCGGGAGCAAGCTTAAGGAAAGAGTTTCGGCAGTGCTGAATGAGGTAGGTCTATCAGATCGTGCTGATGAAGTCGTAACCACATACTCAGGTGGGATGAAGCGCAGAATCAACATTGCTGCAGCGTTGCTTCATGAGCCTAAGCTTGTTGTGCTGGATGAACCGACAGTGGGGATCGATCCTCAGTCACGGAACCATATATTTGAGATGATCCGAGCGATGAAGCGAGCAGGCACAACGATTATTTATTCTACGCATTATATGGAAGAGGCAGAAGCGCTTTGCGACGAATTGGCAATTATCGATCATGGAAAAATTATTGCCGAAGGTAAGCTGCGCGAGGTGCTTGAACAGCATGCGATGCCTGGCGTCTATGTAGAAGCAGATGGCTGGAATGTACCTGATGAGCTGTCTTCAGCAAGTCGCATTCAAGCTCAAGGAAACGGGTGGTTGATTGAAGGCGCCAACGCATTGGAGCTGCTGCACGATGTTTCGAATGAGCTTTTGCGAAGCGGGCATCGCGTGCAAGCACTTCAGCTTCAGCAACCGTCACTTGATAGCGTATTTATGAAATTAACGGGAATAGCATTAAGAGATGAATAGGAGGAGCAAAAATGATCAGATCGATATTTGCCAAGGAAGTACGGTTAATCTTCAAAGATAAAAGCACTTATTTTTGGCTGTTTGCACTTCCGATATTGTTTATCGTTATTTTTGCTGCTATTTTCAGCAATACGTCTACCAATCGAGGCGAGGCTATTGCGCAGATTGTGCCAGGCTATACTGTAATGTTCGTATTTTTTATTATGATTTCAATGGTGCAATGCTTTTTACGAGATCGCGAATCTGGCATGCTGGCAAGACTGCGTTCAACGTTAATGCCACCGCTGCATTTCTTGATTGGGATGTGGCTGCCACACGTATTGGTGCTACTCATTCAATCCACGGTATTGTTAGGTTTTGGTTACCTCGTATATGGGTTGCAGCTCGGAAATGTTGCAGCAGTAATCACTATTGTCGCGGCTCTGGCGATATGTGCGACAGGCTTAGGGCTAGCACTATCGATGATTGCAAGCAGCTTGAATGCTGCGATTGCTGTCGTTCAACTTATTGCGATGGGTGGCGCGGTACTGGGTGGACTGTGGTTTCCATTCGAAATGCTGCCAGACACTGTGCAAGCGATTGGTCGCTTTACTCCGCAGTATTGGGGTTTGCAAGGGCTGCAGTCTGCGATAATAGATGGTTCAGGCTTGAATGTAGCTGCGGTATGGCAAGCTGTGCTTCTACTACTCGGCATTGGCGTGCTTGGAATTGCAGGAGCAATTGCCTTATACAGACGTTATTCCTTGAAGGGTAAATAACCGTGAATTGTTGATCAATTTCATATCAGAAGTTAGAAAGGAGTAAAGTATGGCAAATATCGAGCACTTGCAAACCGTACGTGTTCCAGCTTCGAAGGTGTATGAAACTTTAACGACCGCCGAAGGACTGTCGGAAATATGGACTAATGAACTCGTTGTTAATAATCAGATTGGCTTTATTAATGAATTTCGATTTGGCAGCAGCGACATAACTAAGATGCGAATAGAGGAATTGATCCCTAATAAAAAGGTTGTTTGGCAGTGTATTGATTCAGATCCAGAATGGATTGGTACAATGATTTCCTTTGATATTCAAGAGAAGAACGAGAAATCTTATATTACGTTGCGTCATACAGACTGGAAAGAAGTAACGCCATTTTATCGCTCCTGTAACTACAACTGGGCTATTTTCCTATATAGTCTCAAATCCTATTGTGAAGATGGCGATGGTATCCCCTATCATAAACGTAAGTTTTAATAATCAAAGTAGAACTACCACTTCCACCCTTCTCAATAATTTTTGTAGCTTTTTTTCTATAGCTCCGTATTACCTATAATGGTAATTATCGTAAGCTAGCATTGAGGGGTAAAGAAGTTAGTGGATGTTCTATTAGAAATGTGGAAGTATGTTTTAGTATTTTTGTTAGGTGCGATTCCATGGGTGGAGATTGCTGCTGTCATTCCATTAAGTATAGTCGCGGGGTTGAACCCTATACTAGTTGGCCTGCTTGCATTTCTCGGAAATTTATCCACCGTTTATTTGCTCGTTATCTTTTTTGAGAAATTCAGAGAATGGCGCAGCCGCAAGAAAGGTGAAGATCAATCCAAGTCCAAGAGGCAAGCTAGAGCGGTTGCGATTTGGAACAAATACGGTTTGCCAGGGCTATCGCTGCTTGGTCCACTGCTGATTGGGTCGCACATTGCAGTATTCATAGGATTGCTATTTGGCGCGAAAAAACAAATGACACTGCTTTGGATGACAATCAGTTTAATTTTATGGACGATAATTATAACGATTCTGTCGTTCCTCGGTATTGATTTTCTCGTTCAAGGTAGAGGTTAGTAGAGTGTAATAGCATTGGAATGGTATTAATTATTAGTTTCTTAAGCAGAGGTGATAGAGTGAATTGGCCAATTAGGGCAAGGGTGGTAGGGATTGTAGGGCTAATCGTTGTGCTAATCATCGCAATACTTCTTATAGTTGAATTGACTAGGCAAAAGATTGAACCTCCACAATTATCACCGGAACGCATTGCCCAATTGCGATTGGACTATCCAACTTACAATACATCTCATGAGCTAGTCTATGTTAATCCGTTAACTTTTTTAGAGATAGCAGAAGAAGCAGAATCAATCATCATCGGCAAAGTAGTTAAACAGCTGCCGCAATATGAGATTGATCTTATTATGGATAAGTACAACTTCGTACAATATGAAGTTGCTGTGGAGAAAGTAGTAAGCGGGAAGTCAACAGCAGATACGATCTATCTAGCTTATAATGCTATGTTTATCGGGCATGAGCCGGAGCTGAAAAGGGGTACGAGATTGATTTTAGGCACGGAGGCAGGTAAGGATGTCCACGAGGGTAAACATTTTTTCTCACGTTATGGCACATACTATATTGTCGATGATCATTATGTGCTTTCAACTACAGATGATGAATATTCGAAAGTCATGAACGGAAAAGCGTTACAAGCGCTTATCAAGGAAATTAAGGATGTAAGAAAACAATGAATATAATAATGAAAAAAGCTATGACTGAATGAGTCATAGCTTTTTTGCCAACAAGTCATTAAAGTCGAGCTCTGTTAAACTCGTTAGACGTTGATGCGGCATATCGAAGTTTAGCGTTGTTGTAATCGAGTTGGGCACAACGATGCAGTGTATTCCTGCCGCCACTGCTGCTCGCGCTCCATTAGGAGAATCTTCAATCGCTACTGCCTCACTCGGCAGAACGTCCAGTGCATCTAAAGCAAGCTCATACAGCTCTGGGTCTGGCTTTACTTGCTTTACCTCACTGGCTGTGCAGATCGCATCGAAATAATGCAATAGACCGAGTCGATTCAAATAGTGCTCGACCCAATCTTTCGGCGAGCTTGATGCTACAGCCAGCTTTAACCCAGCTGATTTTGCTTGTTTAATATATTCAGGAACACCAGGGCGTACTTCTTCCTTGAGCATTAGCTCATCATACCGTTGCTTTACTTTTTGCTTGAGGTCATCAAGCTCTATCGCAAGCTTGCCTTCTTTTATAAGATGGTCGTATGGGTCGAAGGCGTCTAAGCTCGTTCCAATACAGGTCGAGTACAGTTCCAAGGTCAGTGTTGCACCGTGTTCTTTGTAAATGTCGCCTAAAGCAACAAACCAAGATGTTTCTGTATCAATGATCGTTCCATCTAAATCAAAAATGATTGCTTTAACCATGATGCGATTCCTCCAGTACCTCTAAATTGCTGTGCTCACAGTAATAATTAAACCGTATCATAGCTTCAACGTCCCAGCAATAGCAGTTTTAACACAATTAGCAATTCATTTCCAAAGCTTTACGATTAAGATGAAGATCTTCAATATAATTGGTTATAAGAAGTTGCAACCGTTGAATTATTAATATTTGAATACTATCAACTTTTTCTTCCGGACAAAAGGCCGAACAAGAGAGCTTGCCATTGGCATACTGTTTTGTTTCGTCAACTAAAATACCAATCTTCTCTTTATAAATTCTTTTTACAATGCCTTCTGAAGATTTGATTTCATAATATCTTTGTGTCGTAATTAGTGTTTTCCATTTTTCAATATTGAATTCTAATCTGTCTCCATGTAATATTCCTGTTACTTTGTAGATCATGCTGTTATTACTCATCCGAGGAATACTTCCTTTCATATTACTGTTGTGGTAATTTTTTCTTCAAGTTAGCTATTATATCATAGGTATATTTTCCTGTTAAGGTAGTTCAGTGAATTTTTGTAAATTATGAATATACGATAATAAACTAAGCTCAAAATAAGTTTATGCTAAAATAGTAAAAAAGGAAGGAAGGGTTGTTCAATGAATGTAGAAGAGGTTATGCAGGAACTTGAAGCTCTCGGCAAGGAACGGACGAAGAAGATCTATATGTTGAATGGTGCGCATGAGCCTCTTTTTGGAGTGGCAACAGGCGCAATGAAGCCATTAGCAAGACAAATTAAGAAGGATCAACAATTGGCAGATCAGCTTTACGATACAGGAAACTACGACGCGATGTATTTTGCTGGTGTTATTGCAGATCCGCTTGCCATGACGGAAGCTGATTTCGAGCGATGGATAGCGGCTGCATATTTTTATATGATATCTGATTATATCGTTGCAGTAACATTAGCGGAAACCAATATTGCTCAGGATGTTGCTGATAAATGGATCTCCAGTGGAGATGAATTGAAAATGTCTGCGGGCTGGAGCTGTTACTGCTGGCTTTTAGGCAATCGTTCTGACACTGAATTTTCTGAGAGCAAGCTTGCAAGTATGCTGGAGCTTGTGAAAGCAACGATCTACGATGCACCCGAACGAGCTAAATATGCGATGAATCAATATATATATACAGTAGGAATATCGTATGTTCCGCTTCATAATAAGGCGGTTGAGATTGCGAAAGCGGTTGGCTCAATAGAAATTAAACGTGACAAGAAAAAGAGCAGCATTCTGAATGCCTCTGAAACGATACATAAAGCTGTAGAGAAAAACCAGCTCGGCTTCAAACGTAAATATGTAAGATGTTAAAAAGTAGATCGTTTGTTCGGTGAAAGTTATTTATTTACTTTGCGTGAGATATTCTTCATCTTAATAACTGTACCTTAAAAGATGACTTTTTTTGAATAGTTATCTTGCAGGGTACAGTTTTTTCCTGGCATTTCTTATGTTGACTGCTGTCGATGGCATATCTGATTAATAGCTTTTTGGCTAACATAGCCGTTACTTTGTCAACTTCTCAAAAATGAATGCGTTTGCTATAATAGAGTATATAACAAGGGGCCATAGTTTAGGGGGAAAACAGATCGCTGGCAGCGATCCGTCCGCGGTTCGATTCCGCGTGGCTCCACCAAATTAACACTACTCACTTTTATTAACGAATTTTCCGTAGTCTTTGATATGTATTTTTACATGGCATTTGACCTCAATATTTTGATACACATCATACCAATCCGTACTTTTCCACCTTTCGTAGCCAAGCTCCTTCCTTACATACTTACCCAGCCCAATACTATCCACTTGATTTTTTTGCATCATTGCTACCATTTCCTCAGCTTTTAATTTGATATATTCGGCAATTAGACTTTCGAGCTTTTTTCGATCTTTGTCTTGATCAAGACTGCGTTCACCGATATATTCTTGAACCGATCCAGTTATTTTAATGTTTATATCTGCACGATATTGATTGCTACCAGAACCAGTCTTAATTTTTACTGATCTCTGACTAATCATAGAACTGAACATAATATGCTCATCGTTTCTCCCTACATCAGATAGGTCAATACTCATTTCACCTTGCTTGAAATTTCCACGCAGGAAGGCGAAGGTTAATGCTTGATCGGGTCCGATTTTCGTGACATATTGATCGTTTTGAAATAAAGCGATTCCGTCTAATTGGATATGTTCCTCTGTTTTTTTTATTATAGGTGCTACGGGGTCTATTCCATCATCCAAATAATCTTTAGTGAATTGATAAAGAGTTATCTCGGGAATCGTCTGAGAACCTGCTTCCTTTTCCAGCATACGATCAAGATATTGCCCGGTTCTAGGATGACGGGGATAATCCTTAGCTAAAAGCTCATGTGCACTCCCATTTACTATTGTAACTTTTACGCGAGGGGAGATAGAAGTGTCACGTACTAAAGTATCAATATGTTCCCATATTCCTTGTTTAGCTAGACTTAACCCAAAAAGCGCGTTACGCAATTGTCCGCTTACGACCATTAACTCGGTTTGTCTAGATAGCTTTATTTTACCTTCCTTACTCGTATAAGCTATCGCAGTTAAAACTTCTCTACTTTTATTCCCACCGTCTGTATCTGGTCTAGGAATTGACACACTAATAATTAATTTTTTTTTGGATTGATCTTCGGTACTGGTTGACTGTTCGTCATCAGGTGCGAGATCATAACTTGTTGTTTGAGTGAATCCTAGTTTCTCCAATATGCGTTGGTCACCGCATCCAGATAGAATCATTATGATTACCGTTATCATTATGACTCGCTGCGTTCTATACACGACTCATCTCTCCTTTTTTTGAATAACAATATGAAAATTAAAATAAGTGGTAATCCCCAAGCAATTCCGATTTCCATGTATCCAAGATATTGCAGCCACTTCTCTACTTCACTTAGCACTTTTGGTATCCAAGATATAGCAAACGCTGTAGCAATTATAATTGCTGAAAGCCAATTGCTATGCGCTTTAGGAATAATTCTCTGTGTTGTTTCAATCGCAGCCCAGCAATACATAACAACACCGATCAATGCAGTAAATATATAGATGCCGAAGATTAGATTCTCTATACGCTCGACAAAAGGAAGCTCGATGTAAGCTAATAAATCAATAACAGGATACTTCATTCGTTTTAATTGGTTGAAGCTATAAAAGCCAAAACAAATGAAGGCTATTGCTATGTAAGTTAAGGCAGTAAACAGATTACCGATATGTACAGCCTTCATAAAGCGCTTGCCCTTTTCGGAATAAGGAAATAGCAGCAGAACTAGCTCATATCCTAAAAAAGCAGTATATATATTTAAACTACCGATCAATGGTTCAGACGCTTCGTGAAAAAAGAATGGGGTTAAATCCACCCAATTAAAGCCTTTAATGAAAAATAATAATAATAATACTGTCCAAATAACTAGCCAGAAAAAAGATGTTACAGCTTTTGATATATTGTATATCCCTTTAATGACTAGGATGAACGCAAGCACATCTACAACAAATTTCATGAACATAGGATGGGTAGTTGGAAAAACAAACACTTGGTAGATGATGACATACTGTTTTGCAGCCATACAGCCTATCAATGTCCATACTAAGATCATAAAAGAATATAGCGGAATAACGACAATCTTAGGCAAAGATTGTTCAATGATGTGAAAGATTGATTGTCCATCACATAGGCGATAAACTATAGAAATTAGCATGATGTTTAAAGTTGTAATTCCCCAGTATGCAAACAAGGCAATCCAACCGTTATATCCCATATGCAATGCTAATAGGCGAGGCAAGGAGAAGACAACTACACCTTGTTGAATCATAAATACAAGTAAGGTGATATGGAATGGATGCAGTTTCTCTCTCATTATTTTCCTCCGTTTACTTCTTCATTTTATTTTTTATGACATTTGGAGTTTTAGATTGCGATGGTCTATTACGCAGTGCCCAAAATGGCGCTCTAATGAATACATCACGCCAATCATCAAAATTATTTGGAGCAACAGGTGTAATATACGAGCTATTCAAGCTAGTTAATCCTGAAAGATGAATAATGATATATGCAGTACCCATTGCAATACCTAGATCACCTAATGTGCCTGCCAAAATGATTAAGCTGAATCGTATTAAACGAATCGATGCACTCATTACGTAGCTAGGGATAACGAAGGATGCAATAGCCGAAGAAGCAACCGCAATAATTAGGATGTTACTAGTTAGACCTGCTTGTACAGCAGCTTGCCCGATTACGATACCACCGACAATCCCGATCGTTTGTCCTATTTTTGTCGGTAGCCGTGCTCCAGCTTCTCTTAGCAACTCAATCGTCACTTCCATTAATAACGCTTCATATATAGGTGGAAATGGTACTCTGCTTCGAGACTCCGTTATGGTAAGAAGTAAGGCTTCAGGGATCATTTCATAATGAAATGTGGTAACAGAAACATATAAGGCTGTAAAGGATAGAGTAATGAATAGTGCAATAAATCTCAGTACCCTTGTAGCAGTTCCTATTGCCCACCTTTGATAGTAATCGTCTGGCGATGCAAAAAACTCAAAGAAGGAGGCAGGCGCCGAAAACACTGAAGGGCTGCCGTCAAGTATCCCAAGAATTCTTCCAGCAACAAGTTTCGATATTGCAGAATCCGTCCTTTCTGTAGTTGAGAACAACGGAAAAATGGAGTTAGGAAAGTCATCTATGTATTGAATAAGCATATTACCATCATGTATCGCATCCACTTCGATTAACTCGATACGTTTAACTAATTGTTGAACGTAGTCCATATTGGCGATTCCATCAATGTAAAGAATGTAAACATCACTTTTTGCAACTTCACCTACTTGAAGCTTTAGCACTTTAAGATGTGAGCTTTTTAGTCTCCTTCTAATTAAAGACAGATTGGACATAGCTACTTCAATAAAAGAATCATGCGGTCCAGTAATGACGGTTTCCGTTTCAGATTGCTGTATAGAACGTGATTCTGGCTTATAGATACTTATCAAATATGTAAGGTCTTTATAGAATATAGCTACATCTCCATTAAGAATTCCTTTTATAACAGTCTTTGAGTCAGTAGCTAATTGGTACTGACTTCTTTTTAGTAAGGATTGAACTTCATATTCTCTAACTTGTGAGAGGGGAATGATCACGTCACGAGCTAACTCATCACTTCCGATTAAATGATCGAAGTAGACAAGGTTTACATTAATATGAGGAAAAGTTCGATGAGTGAGATCAATGCAATCTTTGAAGTTATCCAACGTGTGTTCCAGACTAGGAACAATGTCAGATTCATCATAGGATTGACTATTTTCATCAACATAAGTAGGGTTGTTTTTTGTTGAACTATTCAACGGTTGAGAATCCTTCATTCGTTTAATCCCGCCTTATATAATCTGTGTATTGAAGTAGTTTTTCCCATGAATAGAAAGTTATACTTACAGTCAAAAGGCGATATCGGTTACATAGCGTCATGAAATAAAAGGAATGGAACTGGGCAGTTGCACAGCCCATTTTTTCGATAAAGTCATATAATGCAAAGAAACTTGGAGTGATTACTGACTACCAATATTAGGAGGGATTGGCTTGAAAAGTTGGAGTTCTATGACTGATGCTGAAAAGATAGGTCTAGTTGCAGCTGTAGTTGTCGTTCTTGGAGATGCCCTTGCCTTAATTGCTTTGTTGGTGGATTCAGATTCTTCGGATGACTCCAATGGTAACGATGACTCAAGCTCAAATGGCTCAAAAACAAAAGGTAAATCTAAATCAAATTCTAATTCGTAAGCGTTAAGGCTGAGATAATATATGTATGAATATTGAAGTGAATAACGGCTAATGTCTATGTATCCTAATTATGGGCTGGGTTTTGCAAGAACAGAGGTTTTAGTATATGCGGAAAGTATAGGATGGAAAAGCGATAGCGATTGCCTTTGTTCCCAGATCTCTTCCGTAGATTATCTACAAGAAGTCCGGGAACAACAGCAATTGAAACCACACAATGTTTTGGCGATGGCTTATGCTAAAAATTCGAAGCCACTAACTCTGTTGCAGATCTGGATCAATACCTTTCGTTTCTTTCCCCCAGAACAGTACAGCAACAACACCAATCAGGATGGAAATAAAAAAGATCGTAAATATATGAGATATCTCTATTCCTCTTGATACGAGCATACCGACTAGAAAAGGACCAAGCACACCGCCTATACGACCAAATGATGCGGCAAAGCCAACGCCAGTTGCTCTTGCTTCCGTCGGGTAGAGCTCAGGTGTATAGGCGTACATTCCTCCCCATGCACCTAGATTAAAGAATGACAACAATGCGCCTGCAAGAAGTAGTGAGCCTTCTGTTTGCGCCATGCCAAACCATAATGCGCAAACTGCAGTGAACACTAGATAGACGACTAATACAAATTTTCGTCCAAACTTTTCAATAAAGTATGCAGCTGTAAAATAGCCTGGTAGCTGTGCAAGCGTCATGATAAGTACATATTGAAAGCTTTTCACAAGGGTAAAGCCTTTTAGTACCATTACTGATGGGAGCCATAAAAACATTCCGTAGTATGAAAAAACGACCGTAAACCATAATACCCACAGTACTACCGTTGACTTGCGATACGGCTTAGACCATATAAAGGTAACGCGCTGCAAAAATCCAAGCTTCTTCGTATTCTGTTGATTGATGTAGCGAGGTGAATCCTCAATATTACGCCGCAAATAGATCGCGTAAAATACAGGAATCGCTCCGATAATAAAGGCGATACGCCATCCGTAATGAGGAATAACAAAATACGATATTAAAGCAGCAACAAGCCAGCCTGCAGCCCAAAAGCTTTCCAATATTACGATGACCCTTCCGCGTTCTTTGATTGGCACGGATTCTGACACAAGTGTTGAAGCGACGGGCAGTTCTCCACCTAAACCTACACCCGCAAAAAATCGAAGTACACATAACACGGCAAAGCTTGTTGCTAACGCTGACATGCCCGTTGCCAGTGAAAATAGTACTAAGGTTCCTACTAAAATAGCTTTTCTTCCATAGCGATCGGCCATCGCTCCTGCTAATGCAGCGCCTACTGCCATCCCGATTGAGTTAATTGCTGTTATCCAGCCAATTTGATCCGGTTCTAAATTCCAAGATACCGCTAACGCAGCTACGATAAAAGAAAGCATACCGATATCCATCGCATCAAACAACCAGCTAACTCCAGCATTGATAAGCAGCTTGCGCTGCTTCGAATCTTTTAGAAAGTTGCTCAAAATGTTCTACTCCTCTGTTAAGTTATCACTATTGTTCATTATGAACGAAATTATTTCTTATTATGACGAGATACTAATGAAACTGCAATATTCAATATGTAAATGATGGAAGCAATAAGAGTCTTGTAAAAGTTGGAATTTTTGTAATGTAGCTTACATACATCGTGAAAAAAACAAAAGTATAATGAGTAATAATTTTCAATTAGTTCAGAAATTGTTGAGTGTCGAGTAGTACTATAGTTGCATGTACATAATGTGCTGACATATTAGAGAAAGTGAGCAATACGGAAGGCTAGAATGGCAGCGAGTGGGACTTCATTCAATTGAATGTAAATCGGACAGTTAGCTGAAGTTTTCTAAGCAGTTGGCTATCTTTTTTATTGAAATATGAAAGATTTGTAAATTTGATGTCTTTGTCCACTAGATTTTTTCTGAAAAACATTTACAATTGGAATTACCATATAATAGAATTAATAGTTAAGTCGTACTAGGGCTGGAGTTATATGTCAGTTGTAAATGGAGGGAACTGCACGATGTTACTAGAGAGTACAAAGCATCAACGAGCTATGAGGCGCATTAAATTAAGCTTTGTCCTGTTATTAAGTGCAATGGTTCTCATAGCAAATCTACCAGCATTTGCTAATGCAAATGCGAATATACCAGGAAAAATATACTATGTTGCGACAACGGGCTCAGATGATAATGATGGCAGCGAACAAGCACCGTGGAGAACTTTGCAGCATGCTGCCGATGTCGTTAAGGCGGGAGAAACAGTTTTTGTCCGAGGTGGAACCTATAAAGAAAATGTTACGTTCAAAGGCTCAGGTTCAGCATCGACCGGCTATATTACGTTTCAGGCATATCCTGGAGAAAGCCCTGTAATAAGCGGCTCGGCAAGCAAAAGCTCAAGTCTCGTTCAATTCTATAATGCTCACTATATTATATTCGATGGGTTTGAGCTAACTGATTTCGAAGCTACCGATGCCTCCAAGTATATTTCTGCTATAAAAGTCACCGATCAATCTTCAAATATTGTCATACAAAATAATCATATTCATAAAATTAATCATCTAGCCAGTAAAGGGAATGCGAATGGCATTATTGTGTACGGCAATAGCAAGACAGCAATTTCAAATATAAAGATTGCTAACAATTATTTACACGATTTAATACTAGGCTCCAGCGAAGCGTTGACCGTTGTAGGTAATGTAGATGGCTTTGAGATCGAGAACAATGTCATAGAACGAGTCAACAATATCGGAATTGACGTTGCAGGCTTTTATGGCTCATGCCCTTCGGGCTGTACGGATCAGGCACGTAATGGTGTAGTTTCGGGTAACCAGGTTTCCTATGTTGATACGATTGATAATCCCGCATATCGAGGTTATAGAGCAGCAGCTGCAATCTATGTCGACGGAGGAGCCAGAATAGTCGTTGAACGGAATACGGTGTCCTATAGTAACTATGGCATAGAAGTATCTAGCGAGCATAGTAAGCAAGCAGCGACACAAGTAATTGTTCGGAACAATTATATCCATCATAACCATATGTCCGGCTTAATTATGGGTGGCTCATCTAGTAGTAACGGTGGTGCTATTAACAACTATATTTTGAACAACACGTTTGTCAGCAACAATGAGCTGCGCACCGGAGATGGAGAGATTACGTTTCAAAATGCAGTGAAAGACAATGTTTTTGCCAATAATTTGTTTGTAGCGAATCAACAGACACCATATTTTTACGATAGTAAAACGACGAATACAGGCAATACGATTAACTATAATCTATACAGTTCTGATGACGAGGCACATTCCTATTGGCGTATAGGTGGTGTTCGTTATACAAGCTTCGAGCAATATCAAAAAGCAACGAAGCAGGATCAGCAATCGCTGATCGCTGATCCTAATCTGCTAGAGATGAGTGATAGTTATATTGAACTGGCTTCAACTTCACCTGCGATTGATGCTGGAACCTTATCGTATAAAGAGGTTGGAAAGCTTGATTTTGCAGAGACAAGTCGAGTAGTTGGCGAAACAATTGATCTTGGCGCTCGAGAATATGATGGGGATGCTGAGCCGCCGAGTACCGAGCCGCCAAGTACTGAACCACCGAGCACTAATCCACCAAGTACAGAGCCGCCGGCAGAAGAACCAGCACCGTTCACGATTGATGGTTTAACAGGGGATTGGGAAAAGATTTCTTCTCTAGCTACTAGCAGTTCGAATGTGAAAAGTCTGAAGAGTGTAATTATGAATGATACGCTTTACTTGCTAATTACTGGGCAGCTTCTTCAAGAAAAAGGCCAGCTTTATATTAATAGCAATCAAAGTGAACATGCTTACTTTACCGTTCCTTTCTGGTCCAATCAAAAAGCCGATTATTTAGTTGAGAACGGTGTGCTTTACCAATATACAGGAAAAGGCACCGATTGGAGTTGGAAAAAGATAAAGGATTATCGCAATAAAGAAGTTATCATTCATAGCTCAGCGATAGAAATGGGTCTTCCTTTAGCTGAACTAGGTAATGTAGACCAGCTCTCCCTAGGATTTATTTGGAAAGATTCAAAAAGTAATCAACTACCTGCAGGCGGAGATATGATCGCAGTGACAGAAGCCGATAATAATGAACCAGAGCCATCTGAACCGGTGCCATCTGGACCGACTCCTTCACCGAGCATTGTTATCGATGGGAAAAAGGATGATTGGAGCAGCCAAAGCTTGCTTGCTCAATCCAATGATGGAACATTAGCAATGTATGCTACACATGATCAGGAGTATTTGTACGTTGCATATTCTTCATCGATTACCGCTAAAAAGCTGCAAGTTTACTTGAATACAGATCATGACGCTGCTACAGGTTATCAATCTTCCAAATGGAAAACGTCTGGTGCTGATTATTTGATTGAAAACGGTGTGCTGTATAAATATGGAGGAGACAATAAATCGTGGGTTTTTCATAAGGTGATTGCGTTAGATCAATCTGCTTATATTGTTAAGCCACCGTTTATGGAAATGAAGCTATCACTGGAGCAGCTAGCATTGCAAGCAGGAGACACGATCTCTATTGGCATAATGCTGGATGATAAAGCGGCATTAAAACTGCCACAAGCCGATAAGTTCTTTGACTATCAGCTAAACAAATAACTTTGTTAATTGACACCTAATGACATACATCAATCTCCTTGTCTGTCATTAGGTGTTTTTTTATGTAAATACAATTAAGAATTGTAAGAAATGAGGAGAGGGCAATGAAGGTATTAATTACAGGCGGTTATGGCTTTATAGGCTCGCATGTAGCGGAACGCTTTTCCAAGGAAGGCTATGAGATATTCATACTTGACAATCTAGCTACTGGAAAAAAGTCCAATATTCAAGTCAAGCATCGTGGCTATGTACTCGACGTACAGGACCCGAAATGTGAGGAAGTGTTTAGAGCATATCGATTTGACGTGGTGGTGCATCTGGCTGCACAAGTTAGTGTTAGTAAGTCAGTTGTCAATCCTCAGCTCGATGCTGAATCGAATGTAGTTGGTTTAGTAAATATGCTTGATCTATCTGCCAAATACGGAGTGAAGCGCTTCTTATATGCTTCTTCAGCTGCTGTATATGGGCTTGAAGGGAATATTCCACATCCCGAGGATGATCCAACGGAACCAATTGCACCGTATGGTATTAGTAAATACGTTAATGAGATCTACGCAAACAAATGGAATGAGCTGTATCAGCTATCTACGATTGGCTTCCGCTTCTCGAATGTGTATGGACCAAGACAGAATCATCATGGAGAAGGCGGCGTAGTGTCGATTTTTATTAATGATTTGCTGAACAATAGACCGTTAAAGCTATACGGGGATGGAAAGCAAACGAGAGATTTTATTTATGTAGAGGATGTTGTCGATGCGATGTATCGTAGCGTCCATTCAACAGTAAACGGGGTTTACAATTTATCGATGAATGAAGCTCAATCTGTCAATGATCTAATCGAAGTGTTGTCGAAGCTCCAGCCTAATTGCAAAGTGCAGGAAAAGCCACCGCGCGACAATGACATTCTGCATTCGAGGCTTGATAATCAGGCAATTATGCGTGACTTGGATTGGTCACCGATCTACAGCTTTGAGCAAGGGATAGAGCGTACATATACTTATTTTACTAGTGAACAAGGCCAGAAAGAGGCTGCTGTGTCGGCAGTCATAGAAGCAGCCCCGCAAAAGCTGCGTCCAAAGCGCTTGAAATGGTTGCTGCCGACGGTGGAAAATCTTATCGCTTTTTGTTTAACTGCGTGGCTGAGCTTAAGCTTTTTGAACAATATCGTTGATGTAATCGACGTCAAACTGTTCTACATTACAATTATTGGGATTTTGTACGGGAATCGACAAGCATTGCTGTCAGTAGTGCTATCCGTAGGTTTGCTTACGTATGAGCAACTGGAAGCTGGTCGCGACTTTTTATCGCTAACGTATGATACGAATTACTTTTTCCATATTGCCATCTACTTGTTCGTAGGGTTAGTTGTCGGCTATGCCATTGAACGTAAAAATGTTCGAATTGCCCAACAGGAGCAGAAGGTTTCAGATGTGAACGATCGTTACGAGTTTCTAGAAAACATCTATCAAGAGGTTCGCGACGTTAAGGATGAGCTTCAGCTGAGAATCTTAAATTCAGATGACAGTTACGGAAAAATCTACTATGCAACAAAGGAACTAGAAAGTCTTGAGCCGGAGCTTGTATTCAACTCTGCGGTAAATGTTGTGAAGTCCATTATGCGTGTAGAGCAAGTTACGATCTATCGCGTGAATAAGCATCAAAGCTATTTGAGATTGTTGGCAAGTTCAGGCTATCGATCCGAAGAACTCAAAAAATCGCTGCGTGTCGATGATTATGTTTATTTGCGGCAAGTGCTGCAAACGGGTCAAATCTATCTGAACAAGGAACTTGAACCGACGATACCACTTATGGTTGCGCCGATCTATTATCGAAACCAGCTTACAGCAATTATTGCCATTGACGGCATGAAGTTTGAAAGCTTCTCCTTGTACCATCAGAATCTTTTCCAGATTACGACGAACCTGATCGCTTCAGCATTAGGCAAAGCATTTGCTTATATTGATGCGACAGAGCGCGAGCGTTATATCGAAGGCACGATGATATTACAGCCAGAAATTTTCAATGATATTCTTCATTCTAAAAACGATATCAAGCATCAGCATCAGGTTCCTTACTTACTGCTGCAAAGTGAACTTGGTAATGTGTCAATGGAAGAAGCATCGCAGTTTATTGCACCGCTACTTCGCGAGACCGATTATTTGGGTATAAACTCGGAGAAGAAGCTTCAAGTACTTCTTTCCAATACGAATGAGTTTGATATTACTTCAATAATGGCTAGATTAACGCACCCTAATATTACATTTACAGTCATGAACGAGGGGTGATTATAACATGCTATGGTTAGCATATGGTATCTATCTTATCGCTTCATTCATTGTGCTGCTGCTTCTTAATTGGAAGAGCAAGCAAACGATGATGATTAAGCTGTTAATTGTTGCTTGTCTGCCAGTCGTAGGTTGGTTAATGCCAATTCTATGGATTAAAAAGCCAAGGCGCAATTCCGAGCAACAGTTTGCTAACTATGTAGATAGTCAGCAGCAGGAGCATAAGGTAAGGCGGATTGGCGTATTTCATCGCATTGAAAAACAGCGTGAGCTCGACATTGTTCCGATCGAAGATGCACTTGTCGTTAGTCAACATCGAGATCGCAGGCAAGTTTTAATCGATGTGTTAAAGCAGGATACGATTCAATATATTGAAATCCTGCAGCAAGCGATTAGCAACGAGGATACGGAAACGTCTCATTACGCGGTAAGTGCGATTATGGAAGTGAAGCGTAAGCTGCTTATTTCCTTACAGGAGCTTGAAGTTCGTTACGAACAGGAGCAACATAATCCAGAAGTAGCAAAAGCGTATATCGAGGTATTGGCAATTTACCTTAAAAGCGGCTTTCTTGATGAGCGGACGAAGCGGAAATATCAATACACGTATTTATCTGTATTGACGCATTCCTATCAGCAAGGAGAGAAGGAAGAATGGCTGTTCTCATCTAAGCTTGATATTGAGATTGAGCTGGGGATTTACTCCGATGCAGAACAAACCGCTCTCCATTATGTTGAGCATTATCCGTTAAGTGAGCAGGCATACTTGTCACTGCTTCGTGTATACTTTGTCATTCGCTCTTATCCAAAGCTGCAGCTAACATTAGAGCGCTTGAAAAGCTCTCCGATTAGGTTGACCAATCAAGGGCTAATGATGGTGAGATTTTGGTCAAGAGGGGTAGTAGATGAACAACAATATAAAATTTAGAAGAAACGTGTACATTATTTTGTTAAGCATTCTTGCCTTTGGGATCATGTCTCAAATCGCCCGCTCTGATATGATGCTAAAATATGTATCCAATGACAGTCAAACATCATTAAAACAGTGGCAATCCTTTCAGCAAACAATCACCCCAGTTTCGATGAATATTGATGGGGAAGATGCTGCAGGAACCGGCTTACATTGCATTATTTATAATAGCGAGGATTCGCTTAGCGTAGATTATTATAACAACTTTCAAACGGTTTACAGCAACCTTAAGCAGCCATACACAGTACTGGATACAGCAAGTGATGAGCTGAGCTTCGAAGCATGTCAAGCTGTTATCATGACTGCAAGCATTGAGGTGCTTACAGATTCGATAACAGGGTTGGAGCAGTACATACAGGACGGAGGCTATGTGTTCTTTGCTCGGATGGATCATCCCGGACCAGTGTTTACGAAGCTATACCGAAAGCTAGGAATTGTTAACTACTGGTATGTCGTAGGGAATGATGACATCCATTTCACATCTAATCTATTAATTGGGCAGAAGGATGTATTATTCGCAGATGATTATTTCTATAATGATTCAATTTCTGTCGAACTGGATCATGATAGTGAGCTGTTAGCTAAAGGGGAGAACCAAACACCTATTGCTTGGCGTTATGAGTACGGTGACGGTGCTGTCCTTGTCTATAATGGTAACAACCTTTTTACCAAATCTAATCGAGGCTTAATCGTTGGCGCGATCAGCATGCTTATTCCTGATTATATTTATCCAATATTCAACGCGAAGCTCTTTTACATTGATGATTACCCAGCGCCGATGAGTACAGATAAAGATCCTAAAATTACAGATGAATATAACCGTAATATTGCTTCGTTTTTTAAAGAGATCTGGTGGCCGGATATGATAAAGCTGGCGAAAAATTATGATCTAAAATATACAGCAGTAGCAATTGAGGATTATAACGAAGCCGTTAAATCTCCACTGCCTACTTACCGCCAGGAGGATTTAACGAATCTGATCGTTTATGGACGTGAGGTACTTAAAACAGGGGGAGAAGTCGGAATTCACGGCTATAATCACCAGCCGCTGCAATTCAGGCAAGATATCGCTGATGAATATGACTATGTTGTGTGGAATGCTTACGAGGATATGGAAGCTTCCATAAGAGAGGTATTGTCATATACCGAGCGTGCATTTCCGAATTATAACATGGTGAGCTATGTGCCGCCCTCCAACATATTAAGCGCGGAAGGACGTCAAGTACTCGTAGATAACTGGGAAACATTGCGTGTTATTTCTAGTTTGTATGAGGAAGATCCTAAAGATTATTCATATGTTCAGGAGTTTGAGATTGCAGATGATGGGATTGTCGAGATGCCTCGTATCACTTCAGGCTATGCTGATTCTCCAGACATGCAGTGGCTAGAGGCTAGTGTGATGACTGCGTACGGCTTTATCTCTCACTTTATCCATCCTGATGATATTTTTGATGATTACCGCAGCGGTGATAAAGGCTGGAGTGAACTGTATGATGATTTCGAGCAAATGCTTAGCCGTATGGAAAGCACTTATCCATGGCTAGAGGCACAAACCTCTGGAGAGGCGGCCATTCATGTTGCACATGTTTTGAACAGTCAGATTACAAGGAAACAAACGGATTCACAGATCGAAGTTGATATTAACAACTTCAACAGCAATCAGTTTTTTATTCTTCGTTCCAAGAAAAAGATAGGTAGGCTGACGAACTGTAGCGTGAAGCTTATTGATGAACATACCTATTTAGTAGAAGCGACAGATGAGAATTTTAATATCGAGTTAAAGTAGGTGAAGCAATGAAAATTTGTATCATTGCTGAAGGCTCTTATCCTTATGTAACAGGAGGAGTTTCCAGTTGGATTCATGAAATTGCGACGCAAATGCAAGAGCATGAATTTATCATTTTTACGATTGCTGCACAGCGTTCGCAAAAGGGCAAGTATAAATATAAGCTGCCTGCCAATGTCATAGAGGTAAGGGAGACCTTTCTCGATTCCTATCTAACAGAAGAAGGGAAATGGGGCAAACGATTCAAGCTGTCCGAGCATGACCGTCAAAATCTGCTTCGTTTGCTTGGAGATCAAGGTGCTGTTCTATGGCAGGAGCTTTTTAGTCTGCTTCGTCGAAAGCAGTTTGTACAGGTAGCTGATTTCCTACAAAGTAAAGATTTTTACGATTTACTTCAAGAGCTATGTATGCGATGTTATCCACTCGTTCCTTACACGGAAATGTTTTGGACTGTACGCTCAATGATTCTTCCACTGTTTCTTACGATTCGTGAGGAGATTCCGGAGGCGGATCTGTATCATAGCGTTTCGACTGGCTATGCCGGTGTTGTCGGGGCACTTGCAAAAGGACTGTACAATAAGCCGTTTTTGCTTACGGAGCACGGCATCTATTCTCGCGAGAGAGAAGAAGAGATTATAAAGGCGGATTGGGTTAAAGGCTACTTTAAGGACTTATGGATTCAATATTTCTATCGTCTATCAGCTTGTGCGTATGAGCAAGCGGACCAGGTTACGACGCTATTTAACCGCAATCGAGAAATCGAGATCGAGCTAGGCTGTGATGAGCAAAAAATTCAAATCATTCCTAACGGTGTCCATGTGTCAAGGTATGAGCAGCTGGATCGTGATAAGCCAGAGCAGCAGTTGTATATCGGTGCTATTATTCGAGTAGTGCCTATAAAAGACATCAAAACGATGCTGCAAAGCTTTGCGCTTATAAAGGAAGAAGTTCCGAATGCCGTCTTCTACGTTATGGGTTCCTATGAAGAGGATGAGGAATATTACGATGAATGTCGCAGACTGATGAGCGCACTACAGTTGCGGGATGTTATATTTACAGGCTCAGTTAACATTATGGATTATATCGGAAAGATGGATTTGCTTTTATTAACGAGTATAAGTGAAGGCCAACCTTTAGCAATATTAGAAGGAATGGCGGCAGGTAAACCGTTTGTTGCAACAAACGTGGGAAGCTGTAAGGAACTGCTAGAGGGTATGGAGGATGCGATTGGACCTGCAGGCTTTGTTGTACCTGTCATGCATGTGGAGCAGATTGCTCAAGCTGCGATCAAGTTGGCGAAAAGCAAGAAGCTGCGCGAGCAGTATGGGCACAATGCATATCAACGTGTAAGTCGTTATTATCGACAAGAAGACGTGATCGCAGGCTATCGCAAACTATATCTTGAATTGGAGGACAAAGCAGATGGCAGGAATAGGGTTCGAGCTGCGCAAGCTCTTTCATAAGGAAGGGCTGCTTAACAATTTACGTGCCTACGCATATTCCTCAATGACAACGGTTGGACCGATGATTCTATGTATGTCGTTGATCATTATATTACAGCGACTAATGTCCAAATTTAACGGTAGTTATATGGATTGGGAGTTGTACATTGCTACGGTTTCGTATTGCTTTATATTTTCAATCGTCATTACGTCAGGTATATCACTAGTCATTACCAGATACGTATCAGACTGTTTATATGTGAAGGATTATCGCAAGTTGATGTCATCCTATTATGGTGTACTCAGCATCGTATTGCCCATCGCATCGCTTGCAGCTTTATTGTTTTTAAGTCGAGTACAGGCTGACTTTTCTTACAAACTCAGTGCGTATTTCTTCTTTATATTTTTAGTCATTATATGGCTGCAGGGCGTGTATTTATCAGCACTAAAAGACTATGTGCGAATTGCTCGCAGTTTTATTATCGGAGCGGCAGCTGCCGTGTTAGTCGCTTGGCTTGGAATGAAATTCTTTTCCATATCAACGCTACTGTCTGCATTCATCGGACTAGATGTTGGATTTTTCATCATTTGCACGTTAACAGGTTTTCACTTTCAGCAAAAATTCCCTAAGGCAGATTCGAAGTTTTACTTTGAATTTTTAACGTACTTCAAGAAATACCCTAGTTTATTTTTCTCTGGCTGCCTTATTTACTCCGGAATTTATTTGCACAACTTTGTATATTGGTTTAGTGATCAAGGCTACCATATTGCATCTGCCTACAGAGTGTATATGCATTATGATGTGCCTGTGTTCTATGCGTTTCTTACGGTGCTACCGACACTTGTCACATTTGTCGTTTCAGTGGAAACATCATTCTTTGAAAAGTTTAGACATTATTATTTGAATATATTGACGGGCGGTACAGTGCAGGATATTCAAAATGCGAAACAGCGCATGCAGAACACATTAGTACGAGAGATTAGCTTCTTAATGGAAATCCAGCTCGTATTTACGGTGCTTGCGATCGGAGCGGGTATATTGTTCCTTCCAAGAATCGGATTTACTATGCAGCAGCTTGATCTATTCATTATTTTATCGCTTGCCTATTATTTATTTATTATGTTGTTCTCGCTCGTTCATATTTTAATGTATTTTGATGATCAGAAAGGTGTATTTATGGTTGGGGCATTGTTCTTCTTACTTAATATTGGTTGTACGATTGTTACAATGAATTTGGATTTTGATGGATTAGGTATGTTTATTGCGGCGTTTGTATCACTGGCAGTCGTTATCGTTCGATTGTTGTATGTATTGCAAAACATTGATTACTACACGTTCTGTGCACAGCCTATTCATACGCCGGAGAAGAAGGTTGGTAAAAGAAAAGGCTTTAGAACTGGTGCTGTAACGATGCTAATTGCGGTGTGCATGCTGCTCTCAGCTTGTAGTGTAGCTGATGATACACTGGACGATCTTAAAACAAGTGGAAGTGCAGCATTAGCGGGAGAAGTTAGCTATGCGCTAATGGATGATAAGAGGCTGTATGAGCGTGATCAGGATGATACGTTAAAAGTTCTTTATCTAACTATACTTCCTAAGCAAGAAGGGGACTTGACGTTCGACTGGTATGAGCTCAATCGTCAGATCGATAAGGAGCTTGGTCAGGATCTAGAGGTGATTGTACAAGAGGGGTTGCCGGGTGGCGAAGGGCCGAAGGCTGGAATGTTTCAGTATGGAGCTACGAAAGCGAACGCTTCGATAGCCGTACGAGGCAATTCAGCCTGGTCTCGTGTACAGAAGTCATATAAGCTTAAGCTGTACGCAGATGCTGGATTGTATATGGATCAGCAATCGCTGAATCTTAACAAGCATATTGATGATATGTCTCGTCTACGCAACAAGCTTAGCTTCGACCTTATGGAGACGATCCCGAACATGACGAGCTTGAGAACACAATTTGTACAATTGTATGTGAAGGATCTATCGAACGGCGAAAAGGATGCGCCTTATGAAGACTATGGACTATATACGCATGTCGAGCAGCCGAATAAAAAGTATTTGAAAGCACATATGTTAGATTCAAACGGTTACCTATATAAGGTTAAATTCTTTGAGTTTTTCCGTTACCCGGATCAGATTAAATCGACAGATGATCCGACCTACGATATTGCTCGTTTTGAAGAAATTTTTGAAGTTAAAGGAAGAGAAGAGCATGACAAGCTAATTGAAATGCTTGAAGCAGTTAATGATTACAGCATCCCTATTGAACAAACGATCGAGAAGTACTTTGATCTCGATAATTTCTTAACATGGACTGCGATGAATATATTAATGGACAATATGGATACCGATGCGAACAATTTCTTTATGTATTCGCCATTAAACATAGACAAGTGGTATTTCCTTCCGTGGGATTATGATGGTGGTTATGAGCTGCAAAGAAATCTTGGCTTTATTCGCCCATATCAATCCGGTCTTAGCAACTATTGGGGAGTCGTTCTTCATAACCGTTACTTTAGGAATGAAGAGCATGTCAACAAGCTGACGGAGAAGATGGAAGAGTTATATGATCAGTTCATTAATGAAACAACGGTGCAGCAGCAGCTTGATAAATATGAATCCATCGTAGGGCCTTTCGTCGCTCGTATGCCAGATATTAAATACTTGCCTGATCATATATCGACGTATGAAAATGATATTCAGCGTATATTAGATACACCGAAGCGATCACTAGAACGCTACTATGATGATTTGGAAAAGCCGAAACCATTCTATTTGAATGAAGTCGTTCAAGAAAACGGCAAGCTGAATTTTGATTGGGGTGTTTCTTTTGACTTGCAGGATGATGAGCTTACTTATGAGCTTGTCATTGCGAAAGATAAGTTTATGCAGCAAGTTGTTTATGAGAATAAGCAAATTAAAGAGATCACCCATTCGATACCTAGCTTGGAGCCGGGACGATATTTTTGGGGAGTATCGGTAGTTGATAGCAAAGGGAATCGTCAGGATAACTTTGAAATATACATTGATGTTGAAGACGATCTGTATTATGGCATTAAAGATTTCGAGGTGTATTAAGATGAAGCTACGAGGGAAAAGACTGCGTACGGAGCAAAAATACTATTTGCATTTGCATGAGTTTCTTACACTTCGAATGAAAATATCTCAGCTATTACAGCTTGACGAGCATTCCATTGATATTGATGGCTACAATATTCGAAGCTTGTACTTTGATGATCCACGCCGCACTGCACTTGAGACAAAAAATGATGGCGTGTTTAAACGGCAAAAGTTTCGGATTCGAATCTATAACGGATCGGACAGTCACATTGCGTTAGAACGAAAAAGCAAATTAGGAGATTATGTAGCAAAGGAATCGGTAACGATTACTAGAGTACAATACGACCAAATATTGCAAGGGAACTATGAAAGCCTATATGAAATGGATGATCCGTTAAGTCGTGATTTTTATGCTGCGCTAACGGCATCCGGTTATACACCAACAACGATCGTAGATTATTGGCGAGAGGCATATATTTACCCGCAAGGGAATGTGCGGATAACGTTTGATAAGCGACTTGCTGTAGGGAACAATCAGCTTGATTTATTCCATCCGCACCTGTCGCTATCCGAGATTATGCCGCCAAGCGTTACGATTATGGAAGTGAAATTTGACGATATGCTGCCTAACGTAGTGAGACCATTAATTGCACCGGCTAATCATCTGAGATCAAGCATATCAAAATATGTTTTATGTAAAGAGCAACAAATGCTGCTGCATACACAGTAGTGTAACGAACAATAGGTTGGGGGATATGAATGACTACCTTTGAAGATATTATTAAAAAGAGTGTACTAACATTAGAAAGCTTTCGCACCGTTTCTTATTATGACGTTATTGTTGGATTATTAATTGCTTTCTTAATCGGAATGTTTATCTATGCCATTTATCGCAAAACATTCCGCGGAGTAGTGTATAGCTATAATTACAACGTTTCTTTTGTACTTATGACGATGATTACGACGCTAATCATTATGACGATTAGTACTAACATCGTCCTTTCGTTAGGTATGGTTGGTGCACTAAGTATTGTCCGTTTCAGAACGGCAGTTAAAGATCCGCTAGATATTGTTTATATGTTCTGGGCAATTTCTGCAGGTATTGCCACAGGCGCGAAAATTTATCCGCTTGCTATTGGGGGTTCCCTTATTATCGGACTTGTTATCTACTGGCTAAGCAGACGCAAGGTTCGAGAAGAAGCGTATTTACTCATTATTCGTCACTCAGATGAAGCGGTTAACGAGCTGCGAACTGAGCTGAAAAAGCTAAAAGGTAAGCTGAAATCAAAAAATGTACGTAAAAATTATACCGAAGTAACCTATGAAATTAAACTGGTCGATGATAACACTGCCTTCCTGCAAACGATTATTGAGCTGAAGGGCGTTAGCGATGCTTCATTAGTTAATTACACAGGGGATTACGCCCAGTAAAGGTAAAAAACAGGAGCTATTCTAATGTCATTTTCAATGACTTTTAGAATAGCTCCTATTTATATTATACAAAATGCACTCTCGTGAATCGCTTAGATAAACAGATCGAGAATCAATACAACACCAAGACCTACAATAGATGTAGTGAAGAGCAATAGTCCCCATGATTTGAACGTATCTTTAATGGATAGACCGAAGTACTCTTTGAATAGCCAGAAGGATGCATCGTTCACGTGAGTTATTGTGTTACTACCAGCTGCTGTTGCCAGTACCATAAGCGCTGGGTTTACGTCAAACGTTACCATAAGTGGTCCTACAATACCGGCTGCCGTAATAGCAGATACAACGCCTGTTCCGGTAGCAATACGAATTAGTGCTGTAATAAACCACGCCATAATGAGCGGCGAGATGCTTGTGTTTTGCATCATATGAGCGATTGTATCACCAACACCAGAATCAAGAATAACTTGTTTGAAAGCACCACCTGAACCGATGATGAATACGACCATTGCAATACCTTCAATAGCTTTAGAGAAGGAACTCATAACTTCAGTTAACTTAAAGCCGCGCTTAATACCGAATACATAGATCGCTACAAGAACAGCAATAATCATACTAATCTCTGAGCTTCCGAAGAAATTAACGAGTTGATATGCTTGTGTATCTTTTTCGATAAACATATTAATAATCGTAGCGCATGTAATAATGATTGCAGGAATAAGCGGTACAATTAAGCTAGCTGCAAAGCTCGGCATTTCCGCATCGCCAAATTCCTTCGATTTTTGCAATAGTGGAGGGACTGGGCGCTCCAGGTTAGATATCTTAGATAACACACGTGGTAGAATGATACCTGCACAGATGACTGCTGGAATGACAACAATAATTCCTAGCAAATATACCATTCCCATATCTGCACCATAAGCGCTTACAAGAGCGACAGGACCAGGCTGTGGTGGGAAAATACTATGAGCCATCGTTGCAGCAGCTACCATCGTAATCCCTAGACGTAGAAAAGGGATTTTAGCCTCAACTGCGATACTAATAACGAGCGGTGCAAGAATAATGAAAGCGACCTCATAAAACACCGAAATACCAAAGATCGTACCAACAATAATGATTGCCCACTCAACGTTTCTCACTCCGAATTTTTGCAGCAGCGTATCTGCTACACGCTGAGCCGCACCAGAGTCAACCATTAGCTTACCTAATACTGCACCGAAACCAACGATAATGGCTAAGCTACCGAGTGTACCGCCAAATCCTGACTTTACGGATGCAACAACATCAAGTAAAGACATTTTGTTTAATACACCAACAACAATTGCAGAAATTAAAAGTGCAATGACACTATTAAGCTTAAACTTCATGTTCAAGACTAGTAGCAATGCGACTCCAAGCGCCACCCAAATGATTGGCAAATAATCTGTGAAATTCATGCTGTATCCCCCTTGGACGAATGTGTTACTATCGTGCTCACATTTGATTAGGCCTATTCAATAGCATTAATTGGCCTACAAATAGAAAGCCGCGTTAATTTGTTCACTTAACAAACAAATTATGTTCACATTTTATAAAACCGCTTTCAGTTCGTCAACAGTAATAAATGGAAAAAACAATTAATTTTTATAAGGGAGAGTTATCATTGGGACATCCAAAAACAGCTGAATCGCTTTTGCACATGCGCCTAGCGTACAAGATTTTTTACCGATTACGGATATATATAGCCCTTGATAGTGGCTAATTTTTGAATGCATATTTGCTTTTATTTTCTCCAAGGAATGGGGATAGATACGTAAGAGCTCGCTATCTAGCACAACGACATCGGGATTATAGATGTTTATGACGTTATTTAATCCAATTGATAAGTAATATATAAATTGATCTATGATCGTTATAAGCTGCTCGTCCTTCTCATAATACTTTTGCAAAATAAAGTTATAGCTAAGCTCCTCATTCGGATATAGCTTAGTCAGTTGGTCAAAGACGATATTTTCAGAAGCGTACTTCTCCCAGCAGCCTTTATTCCCACATTCACAGGGTTTCCCTTCGGGTACGACAATCATATGCCCGATCTCGCCAGCAAAGCCATCTCTTCCGCAGAAGTACTTATTATTAACGATCATGCCCATACCGATACCACTGTATAACGTAGCAGATATAAGGTTTTCCGTATCATGATGAACGAACACACGCTCAGCATAAGCTGTTAAATTCGCATTGTTATCAACATGAATCTCGAAGCCAAGTGCTGCTTCCAAATCCTGTTTCAATGGAGCACGATACCAGTTAAGACGCGGTATGAAATGGACCATCTCATCCGTCGACACAAGTCCATGCACAGAAATAACGATGCCAACAATGCCATGACGCCGATCGATATAATTTCTTTTATAGTTAGTAATATGATTAATGAGTAGCTGCACAGTGCTTTCATATTGAGTAGAATCGTTCTGCACAACACTAGTAGATATTGGGCTACCGAGAAGATCGGTAATCATGAACGTAATATGATCCGTTTCTAGATCGATACCAAGCGAATAGCCGGCTTCTGCATTAAGCGAAAGCATTATAGGCTTACGACCGACAAGAGTGTGCTCGATTTGCTTCTCGATGACAAGACCATCCTCGATTAAATCAGCTACCTGAGCGGAAATCGTTGCGCGTGTCAGCGCAGTAACCTTCGAGAGAGTGGCTCGCGAGATTGTCCCTTCCTTCATGATCTCTTTCATGATAATGGAGCGATTGATTTTTTTAATAAAAGCTGCGTCTCCTGTAACCATATGAATCCTCCTCAAAACTTTCTCGCATGAATATGGCACCCTTTATTATAGCATGCTCTCCTTGTTCTATTTAGTCAATTAGCTCGCACTATTCAGAAAATTAATTTGACAAAGAGAAAAGGAATTGATACGTTTATCATATAATTAATTCACCTACTAAACAAATTATTTGTTTAAATTATTGCTAAGGAGTGAAGCATCATGTCAAAACAACAAATTGGTGTTATTGGACTGGCGGTTATGGGGAAAAACCTAGCATTAAATATAGAAAGTCGAGGTTATTCAGTAGCAGTTTTCAATCGCTCTTATGATAAGACAGAGGAATTTTTGAATAAAGAAGCTAGAGGCAAGCAGTTTACAGGTGCTCGGACGATTGAAGAGTTTGTTGATTCATTAGAAAAACCGCGTAAAATATTAATTATGGTTAAGGCTGGAGCAGCTACGGACTCTACAATTGATCAGCTTAAGCCATATTTGGATGAAGGCGATATACTCATTGATGGTGGTAATACGTTTTTCAAGGATACAATTCGCCGCAATAAAGAGCTTCAAGCAGAAGGATTCAACTTTATCGGAACTGGGGTTTCAGGCGGTGAAGAAGGCGCTTTGAAAGGCCCATCGATTATGCCTGGCGGAAAAAAAGAAGCGTATGAGTTAGTTAAGCCGATTTTGGAAGCGATATCAGCTAAAGTTGATGGTGATCCGTGCTGTACGTATATCGGTCCGGATGGAGCAGGTCATTACGTGAAGATGGTGCATAACGGCATCGAATACGGTGATATGCAGCTAATATCTGAAGCGTATTTCATCTTAAAGCATGTGCTTCAGTTGAGTGCAGAGGAGTTCCAGGCTGTATTTACGGAGTGGAATAAAGGCGAGCTCGACAGCTATCTGATCGAGATTACTGCTGATATTTTTGGCAAAAAGGATGAAGAGACAGGCAAGCCGCTTGTTGATGTGATCCTTGATGCTGCTGGACAAAAAGGTACAGGTAAATGGACGAGTCAGGATGCACTAGATCTAGGTGTACCGCTGTCCATTATTACGGAATCGGTATTTGCACGCTTTATATCTGCGATGAAGGATGAGCGCGTTCAAGCAAGCAAGCTTCTTCCAGGCCCAGATGCAGCCGCTTATGTTGGCAATAAGGAAGAACTGATTGAAGCGGTACGTCGTGCATTATATTTGAGCAAAATTTGCTCTTATGCCCAAGGCTTTGCTCAGCTTCGGATTGCATCAGAAGAAAATGGCTGGGATCTGAACTATGGAGATATCGCTATGATTTTCCGTGGTGGCTGCATTATTCGTGCACAATTCCTGCAAAAAATTAAGGATGCTTATGATCGCGACTCGCAGCTTGCGAATTTGCTGCTTGATCCTTACTTTAAAGACATCGCAGTTCAATATCAAAGTGCATTGCGTGAAGTCGTGTCGCTAGCGATTCAGCATGGTATTCCTGTACCTTCATTTGCAGGTGCGATTGCTTACTATGACAGCTATCGTTCAGAAGTATTGCCTGCGAATTTGATTCAAGCACAGCGTGATTATTTCGGAGCTCATACGTATCAGCGTGTTGATAAAGAAGGCGTGTTCCATACAAATTGGATGGAAGCATAAATCTAAATGCGTTAACAGATGCTAGAATAACGACTATTTAGGAGTGAGTGTAGGATGGGGATTTTGCAAGAGCTTGTGAAAGATATACCGTTGCCTAAAATGGCAAAGGTAAAGGTTAACTTTGATAATCAAAGTATTGATGATTTGGGCAGTGAACTTCGCTCGAAGCTTGATATAAAAGATATTAAGCAGCTCATTAAGCCTGGTATGGAAATTGCGATTGCTGTTGGCAGCCGCGGGCTTGATCGTCTCGTCGAGATTACTGCAGTCACGGTACAGTTTCTTAAAGATGCGGGTGCTAAGCCGTTTATTGTTCCTAGTATGGGCAGTCATGGCGGAGCAACAGCAGAAGGGCAACGTGAGGTGCTTGCGCATTTGGGAGTAACAGAAGAAACGGTCCAATGCGAGATTCGTTCCTCTATGGAGGTTGTACAGCTAGGCACATTGCCGAATGGTCTTCCTGTATATGTGGACAAATACGCATCAGAAGCAGATGGCATCGTCGTTATTAACCGAATTAAGCCGCATACTGCTTTCCGCGGTCCTGTCGAAAGTGGAATTATGAAAATGATCAGCATCGGACTTGGCAAGCAAAAGGGAGCAGAAGCTTGCCATCAGCTTGGCTTTAAGTATATGGCGGAAAATGTTCCGGCAATGGCGAAGATGATTATGGAGAAAAAGCCAGTATTATTCGGTGTTGCCAGTGTTGAAAATGCGTTCGATAAAGTTGCATTTATCGATGCATTAACGACAGAGGAAATTATCGCGCAAGAGCCAGCTTTGCAGGAAAAAGCAAAGTCGTTGCTACCGAAGCTATTCTTTGATCAAATTGATGTGCTCGTTATCGATCAAATCGGTAAAAATATTAGCGGGGATGGGATGGACCCTAACATTACGGGGCGCTATCCAACGCCTTATGCACATGGTGGACCCGATGTGAACAAGATGGTTGTGCTTGATCTTACACCTCAGACTGAAGGTAATGCGAATGGAGTAGGAACGGCTGATTTTACGACGCAGCGCCTTGTAGACAAGATGGATCTCGAAGTAACGTATGCCAATGGCTTGACCTCTACAGTCGTTGCTCCTACGAAAATTGCTACGACATTGCCGAATGATATGCAATGTATTCAAGCAGCAATTAAAACATGCAACATATTGGATTTCGAAGTGGTTAAGCTAGTACGCATTCATAATACGCTTGAAATTAGTGAAATTGAGGTTTCAGAGGCGTTACTAGAATATGTGAAGCAGCATCCTCAGATGGAAGTGATCGAAGGACCAAACAACTTCTCATTTAACGAGGAAGGTAATTTACTTTAAGGGGGAAACAGCAATGTCACAATTATTCGATTTAACAGGAAAGACTGTTCTTGCCTTTGGTGGAAACAGTACACTAGGCTCTTCTATTGCAGAAGGATTTGCAGAGCACGGCGCGCAGATTGCGATTATCGGACGAAACTTAGAAAAAGCTAACGCTGTAGTTGAAGCTATTAAAGCAAAAGGCGGAAAGGCAAAAGCATTTGCTGCAGACGTTAGCTCACGTGAATCGCTTGAAAAAGCTGCTGAAGAGATCGAAGCTTGGAGCGGTGGCTGGGATATTATTATGAATGCACCCGGTAAAAACAGCTCCACGCCATTTCTTGAGCTTGATATGGAAGAATGGGATGACATAATGGACGTGAATCTAAAAGGTGTCGTTGTAACCTGTCAGATTTTCGCTAAAAAAATGATTGAGCAAAAACGTCCAGGCAGCATTATTAATATATCATCCGTATCATCTACGACACCATTATCAAAAGTGTTCACGTACTCAGTATCTAAAGCGGGTATTAATAGTGTGACGGAGTATCTAGCACGTGAGTTTGCACCGCATGGTATTCGAGTTAATGCTATCATTCCTGGATTCTTCCCAGCAGAGCAAAACCGGAAAATATTAAGCGCTGAACGTATAGAATCGATTCTAAAGCATACGCCAATGAACCGTTTTGGAACACCTGATGAGCTGAAGGGTGCAGCTGTATTCCTTGCGTCTGAGCAGGCTTCCAGCTTCGTAACGGGTGCTCTTTTAAGAGTAGATGGTGGATTTGGCAGCATGACGATATAATGAATATAATTTGACCTATATAAGTTGAACTAAAGAAACAGAACATTGCTTGCGATTGCCTCGCTAAATGTATGAGTTCAACTTATATAGCTAAGTTTGAATTTATATGGATATAACAATACAGACATGAATATATCAAAAGAGAGTGTTATTGGAAATTAATATTGAAGGGATGGGATCAAAGCATGCTGAAGCGCAAATACGAGGCATTGCAGCAAATATTACGTGAGATGGGATCAGTTGTCGTAGCTTTTTCAGGAGGTGTAGATAGCACGTTCCTACTAAAGGCAGCAGTTGATACGCTTGGTGCACAGCATGTATTGGCGGTAACAGCGGATTCTGAGACCTATCCCTCTAGCGAGCTGGAGGAAGCAAAACGGCTAGCTGAGCTAATTGGAGCCCGGCATCAAGTGATTGAGACATCGGAGCTTAACATACCAGGCTATGCAGAAAATACGAAAAATCGTTGTTATTTTTGTAAAAGCAGCTTGTTCGATCATTTAATCCCATTGCTGGAGCAGCATGGTTACGCTAACATTGTGTATGGTGTTATCGCCGATGATATGAACGAGCACCGTCCCGGCATGCAAGCTGCTAAGGAACGCGGCATTCGGGGGCCTTTGTTGGAGGCGGAGCTATACAAACAGGAAATTCGCGAGCTGTCTCAGCAGGTTAATTTGCCGACATGGGATAAACCGTCATTTGCGTGTCTGTCTTCCCGTATTGCTTATGGCGAATATATTACGAATGAGAAGCTCGGTAAAATAGAAAAAGCAGAAGCGTATTTGAAATCATTGCGTATTCGTCAGGTGCGCGTGCGCACGCATGACAATATTGCTAGAATAGAGGTAGAACCGCAGGATTTGCAAATAGTAGTCGATCACCATGATGATATTGTGAAGGCTTTGCAATCTTATGGTTACCAGTATGTTACACTTGATTTACTTGGATATCAAAGCGGCAGCATGAATAAGATGCTGAATATTTCATAAGCTTTGCAAAAACGATAATTGAAAAGGAACTATATCAAATGGCTAAACAGTATGTAATCGGACTAGACCTTGGAACAACAAGCGTAAAAGCTTGCTTGTTTAATCTAAAAGGGAACTTAATCGCTTGTGTCGAGGAAATGATTACTTCTTATTACCCACAGCAAGGATGGGTTGAGCAAAACCCGGAGCAAATTGAACAGCTTGCTGTGAAGGCGATTAAAGCAACATTGGATCAAGCTGGTGTTCAAAAGGAAGAGCTGATGGCCTTGTCGTTTTCTGCAGCAATGCACTCCCTGCTTATTGTAAATGAGCAGGGTTTGCCTGTTTCACCTGCGATCATATGGGCAGATGGAAGAGCTGCAGCTCAAGTGGATGAGTTGGCTTCTACGATGAAGCAAGTCATCTACACACGTACAGGTACACCACTGCATCCGATGACACCATTAATGAAGCTGCTATGGATGAAGGAGAATGAATACGAGCCTTACAACCAAGCAGCTTATTTTATGTCGATCAAGGAGTATTTGATCTACTGCTGGACTGGTGAGCGAGTCATTGACTACTCGATGGCATCTGCTACAGGGCTGTTCAACCCAACTGAGCTGGATTGGGATGCACAAGTGCTTGAACTTGCAGGAGTCGATAAAGAGCAGCTTTCACGAATTGTACCACCTACTGAGATGCTTCCTACCGTTAAGACGCATATTGCAGAGGCGATGGGAGTCTCCTCAGAGCTGCCATTTGTTATTGGTGCTGCTGACGGGCAGCTATCCAATCTCGGCATCGGTGCGATCTTACCTGGTGAAGTAGCCGTTTCTGTCGGTACAAGTGGTGCGATAAGACAATTTTCTTCCACGGTAAAGCTAAGTGAGCAGCAGGAAACATTTTGCTATGCGTTTACTGAGGATCAATTTATTGTTGGAGGCCCAACGAATAACGGCGGTATCGTCATGCAATGGCTGAAGGATTTGCTAGAGGATGAGCGCGATTTTGGTCAGTTTTTAAGTGACGCCGAGCTGGTTGAGCCAGGTGCAGGGGGGTTGCTGTTCCTACCTTACATTAACGGGGAACGGGCACCGATCTGGAATCAGCATGCGAAGGGAAGCTTTTACGGGGTGACGGTTACACATAAAAAGCCTCATTTTATACGCGCTGTACTAGAAGGTATTACGTTCAACCTGTATCAGATTAACCGTGCACTTGATGCATCGAACGAAGCAAATCGTAAAATTTATGTCAATGGTGGTTTGTCTCGTTCACCGGTATGGCTGCAAATGATGGCAGATGTATTTAACGCTGAAATCTACGTGTCGGAAAATCATCACGGTGCAGCATGGGGAGCAGCATGGACAGCGCTTGTCGCTCAAGGGCATGCAGCTTCATTCCAAGATATTAAGCATAATATTCCGATGGGCTCAGCAACTCTGCCGAATGCGGAACGCTCGAAGCAATATCAGAAGCTGTACGCTAAGTACGAGCAACTAGGCGCTGCGATGGCACCATTTTATGAATAAAATGAATCAGATTAGTCTATGATGACAAGTTAGCACATGTTTATTCATTAAAACACGATCATCACTTAGTACATGTTGTTAGGATATAGCTACAAAAATATGCCACTAAAAATTGGAGGGAAGCTTGTGCTCGATGACATCTTGCAAAAGGTTCAATGTGGTACATTAAGCATTGCTGAAGCAAAACAGAAGCTTGCTGCTTTCGAAGATTTAGGCTTCGCAAAGGTCGACCATCATCGTAAGCATCGTCAAGGCTTTCCCGAGATTGTCTATGGCGAAGGGAAAACTGCTGATCAGATCATATCGATCATCGCGTCTTTAAGTGCCCATACGAAGCAGCTGCTCGTAACGCGAATTGATGAGAACAAAGCTAAGGCAGTACAGCGGGCTTGTGCTGAACTGGAACTCGTATACAATGAGACTGCTCAGCTGCTTTATAAAAAAGAAGAGCCAGCACCAGAGGACCAGCTTAAAGGATATGTTGCAGTTATTGCAGCGGGAACATCTGATATGCGGATTGCAGAGGAAGCAGCGATTACCGCTGAAGTGCTTGGAAGCACGGTGCATCGCATCTATGATGTCGGTGTTGCAGGCATTCATCGTCTGCTTTATCATGCGGAGGAAATTCAGCAAGCTGTCGTCTCAGTTGTCGTAGCAGGAATGGAAGGCGCATTGCCAAGCGTAGTAGGCGGGTTAGTATCTCATCCTGTTATTGCTGTGCCAACGAGTGTTGGCTATGGTGCGAATTTTAATGGATTATCGGCACTGTTGACGATGCTCAATTCATGTGCTTCTGGTATTAGCGTTGTCAACATAGATAATGGCTTTGGAGGCGGCTACAATGCCGCACTCATTCATCGGCTTGCAGGTAAAGGAGTAGAAGAAGCATGAGGACATTATATTTGGATTGTATTTCCGGAATTAGCGGTGATATGTTTATCGGTGCACTTCTAGATGCAGGTGCTGACCCTGATAAGCTGATTGCAGAGCTGAAAAAGCTTAAAATTCAGGATGAATATGAGCTGAAATGGGCGAAGGTCATCAAAAACGGCATTACTGCAACGAAGTTTGATGTAGAGCTGATGAGCAGTCGTGACTATGAGCACAGTCATGATGAACATGCTCATAGTCACGACCATACGCATAGTCATGATGCACATGCTCATAGTCACGGCCATGTGCATTCGCGCGATGCACATGCTGATACTCACGACCATGTGCATTCGCGCGATGGACATGTTCATAGTCACGATCACGGGCACAGTCATGACAACCATGCTCATAGCCACGATCATGCACATTCGCATGATGGACATGCACATAGCCACGATCACGGGCACAGTCATGAACATGCGCATAGTCACGATGGACATGCACATAGCCACGATCACGGGCACAGTCATGAACATACGCATAGTCACGATGGACATGCACATAGCCACGATCATGAACATGCGCATAGTCACGATCATACGCACAGTCATGATGAACATGCACACCGTCATGATCACGGGCACAGTCATGAACACTCGCATAGTCATGATGGACATGCTCACAGTCACGATCACGGGCACAGCCATGATCATAGTGGACATGCCCATAGTCACCACCATCACGATCATCGTTCCTACCTTGATATTGTTCGGCTTATTGAAGATGCGGGTTTTGATGCACCGATACGTGACCTGTCGCTCCGTATTTTCAAGAAAATAGGAGAAGCAGAAGGGAAAATTCACGGGCTGCCGCTGGAAAAGGTTCATTTCCACGAAGTAGGTGCGGTTGACTCGATTATCGATATTGTAGGTGCAGCTATTTTGCTTCATTCGCTGCAAATTGATACTGTCAAAGCATCGCCTGTACCGGTCGGCTCAGGGAAAATCCGCATCGATCATGGTGTGTATCCAGTACCAGCACCAGCTACACTTGAAATATTAAAGGGTGTACGATTGGAGCATTCGCCTATTCGCGCTGAGCTGACTACACCTACAGGAGCAGCAATTGCCGCGGTGCTTTCCGAACACTACGGTCCTATGCCGTCAATGACTGTTCAAAGCATTGGCTATGGAGCAGGAACGAAAAGCTTTGGCGAGCATCCTAATGTGTTAAGGGTTGTCATTGGTGAAGAATAGATTAAAGGCGTAAAGGAGTACTGCGATGTCGACTAAGCCTCCGCTGCATGAGCATATCGATTCCGATATGGTAAAGCTTGAGGTGAACCTAGATGACACCTCTGGCGAATGGCTTGGCTATGTGATGGATTTGCTGCTTGAGCATGGCGCCAACGATGTATACTACACTCCAATATATATGAAGAAAAACCGCCCAGGTGTATTATTGCAGTTGCTTTGCTCAGCTGCACTAATCGAACGAATGAAGGAGATTGTATTCCGAGAAACGACGACGCTAGGGATACGCTATTATCCGCTTAACGTTCATCGTTTGGAGCGAGAGTTTGTAAAAGTAGTTACCGAGCTTGGCGAGGTAACCGTTAAGATTGGGTTCTATCAAGGTAAGGTTGTTCAATGGGCACCGGAGTATGAGGAATGTAAGCAGCTTGCACAGCAGCATCAGCTGCCGTTAAAAGAGGTATATGATATCGTACGAAGAGCGCAGGGAAGTCAGCGCTGTTAGCAAGCAGTGGATCATTGTATGAACCGATATTCATCTTTACAAAAAAGGAATATAGGCAGAGGCTAGTTAGAAGGTAAGTGTCCACAAAAGTTAGTGTTATAACAAACTTTTGTGGGCACTACTGATGACTAGCTGAAGGTCTGATTATAGAAGACAAGTTGTAACGGAAGTGAGAAGCCTTATTTTGTTAAATTAGCCAAGTATGTGATTCTAACGGAAACGAGGAGCGTTATTCGACACAAATGCTTCAAAATGAAGTGAAAGAGAGCCTATAACGTCTCTGAGTTCCGTTAGCCAGAATAAAGAGGCCTTATTCGTTGAATAGCGTCTCTCAGATCCGTTAGCATAAACGTGAACGATAGCACAAGCATATGCGAACAACGTATATGCTTGTGCTAAATGCTGCGCTTCTCCATCGCTTCTTGCTGCAAAAATCCATACAACGATACGAATTAAAGAAGAGGGGCCGTTCAAAGTGAACGGCCCCTCTTGATTTTCTGCAGCGTTATATTACTACAGAGCTATATTACTACAAAGTCATTTAAACACTTGATTCAGCTGATTGTTTTGTTGGATTAACGAGCGCATGCTTCTCCCAGCGGCGACTTTTCCACCGCAATGACATAATAATGGCACGAGCCCATTCATCGGCTGCAATTGCGAGCCAGATGCCTGCTAGCCCCATATCCATCTTGAATACGAGAAGGTAGCCTAGTGGTAAGCTCATACATACCATAGTGAAAAAACCAACATACAGTGGGAATGAAGCGTTACCTGATGCGCGAAGTGAATTAACTATAATGATGTTGATCGTACGACCTGATTCCAGTATTATACTTAACGTTAACACACTTGCACCAATTGCGATGATATTCACATCTTCTGTAAAGATCGACATAAGCGGCTTGCGGAACAAGGTGACAACGCCAATCATTACGAGCGAAACGATCGTTGCAGACTTCACGCTACTCCATACTCTCGTATATGCCTGATCTGGCTTACCAGCTCCAACGAACCGACCGACAATGATTGAAGTACCGATACCAACCGCAAAGGCGAACATATAGATGAACATTGAAATGTTATTCGCATAAGTTCTTGCTGCAAGTGAAGCCTCTCCGAGATAGGTTGCATAGAACAAGAAGACGATTTGACAGGTTTGATACATAACTTGCTCTAAAGCAGAAGGAATACCGATCTTCAAAATTTTTGAGATGTAAGCCTTCGATAGATTAAAGTAATCCTTTATCTTAATACGAACCTCCATCACGTTGTATAGAAGCCAGAAGAAGACAACTACTGCAATTAAGCGACTGCCGACAGATGAGATGGCTGCGCCTTGTGTGCCTAATGCAGGAAAACCGAAATGTCCGAAGATAAGGATATAGTTACCTACGATGTGGATAATGTTCATGCCAAGCGAGACGAACATCGCTTGCTTCGTATAACCGTGAACCCGAATGATAGCGGCAAGCGAGTTAATAATAGCTTGCAGGAATATCGCACCACCAACGATCATAAGGTAATTTTTCGCATGCATGAGCACTTCGCCTTGTAAGTTCAGCATAACTAGTAAATGCTCACCGACACTTACAAAGACAATACTAATAATTAATCCAACGATTAAATTAAGCGAAACAGCTAGGGCAGAGATTTTAGAAGCTTCACGCAGCATGCGCGAACCTAAGTATTGTGCTACGACAATTGAAGCACCGTTACCTATGACTTCAAGAATAAGTATGGCAATATGAAGGAACTGATTGGCAGCTCCTACACCTGATACGGCATTGTCGGAAATCTCACTAAGCATCAAGGTATCAACGATACCCATTAGCATAAATAAAAATACTTCTAGAAAAATTGGCCAAGTTAGTTTAAATAGGTTAAATTCACCAGTACTTTTGCCAGATTGTGTTTGATCTAAAGTTGAGTTCTTTGCTGACATGTGATCCCTTTCTTTCTGTGTGTCAAGTAAGCCAAGAGGTATCGTAGCATATTTGAAAATGAATTGCATCTGTTTTTCAAAGATTTACAAAATAATATTTTAGAATTAAAGTTTTTTATAAAATGGGAAAACGCTGCCAACATTTTCTACCAAAGTGGTACTTGTATATTGAAGCGCTTCAAAGGACGGTGAGAGAGATCGAACTTAATCAAGATATGATTCAACGCTATGCTAAAAAGATTATCGGCTTTGCTTATTCCAAGCTGCAGAACACAACGCTTGCGGAAGATTTGTCGCAGGAGATATTGCTAGCTTTGTTTGATGGCTTGAGGCGACAGCAGCATATTTCCGATCTTGATGGGTATGTGTATACAATATGCTGTTATACGTGGTCCAAATTTTTAAGGAAAAACAAAAAGCATTGGCATAATCTCGATTAACGACGATGATCGATTTGCAGGATGACACTCATATAGAGAATGAAGTGCAGCATCTTATACAGATGGAGCAGTTAAGACAGGAAATCGCTTATTTAACAGCATTACACAGAAAGATTACGATTATGTTTTACTACGATAATCATTCAGGTGATGAAATATCTGCCTTATTAAATATTCCTCACTCCACCGTTCGCTGGCATTTAAGTCAAATTAAAAAGAAGCTGAAGGAAGGGATTACAATGGCAACTGCTAGTAATGAATTGGGCTATGAACCTAAAAGGCTGATGGTCGGTCATGACGGCTATATTAATGGAGAGAATGGTATGATCGGCTTGGGCAGCAACAGATTGGTGGATAATATTTGTTTGGCGTGCTATGGGAACAAGCTGACGCTGGAGGAAATTGCTCGAAAGCTGATGGTTGCAAGTGCATATCTTGAGCATCATGTGAATGAGCTTGTTTATATGGACTACTTGCGTGTCGTCGATAAAAATAAGTATACTACGACCTTCTTTATATCTGAGCTGCGTCATCATGTTATGGCCGGAAAATATCATTATCAGTATATCGCACCATATGCGAAAAGCATTTACGAGGCATTCGACAAGCGATATGATCGCATTCAAGCCATTGGATTTTTAGGCAGCGAGCTAGATAAAGATTTTGTATTATGGGCGATTATGCCGTTAGTGTGCAATACGCTTGATTATGAATCAATGAACGCTGTACTAAAGCGCCATCGCGTCGAGACTAGCAGACCAAAGCGTAAAGATGGTTCAGAGCACTGGGTTTGTGCAACGTTGAGCGATGATGAGTACTTTAATGTCCAGGCTGAATTCACCAAGCAGGAAGTAGCGTTTCATTATAAAGCGCGAGGCAATGGTATTAAAATGAGAGATGACGGCAATGGATTAGAATCGTTACAGCTTGATAGTTATGCAACGATTCAGGCAGGACTTCATTGGCGAGTGTTTGATGCCCCTCATTTGAGTGAAATAAGCCGTATTGCGCAAATTATCAGCAATCAAGAAACGCCTAATGAACTGGATAAGCTGATGATTGCTAGATTTGTAGAGCAAGGGTATGTGGGCATCGTCGATAATATGCCGAAGCTGCTTATACCGTTTTTTACGGAGGAGGAATACGAGCAATTGACAGCAATTTTGGATGAAATTGTTGAGGAGCTCGGCGAGGAGCTGTTTGCCCCTTATATCGAGCGCTTTGCCGAGTGGTTCGAACAGGAACTTCCAGACTTTATTACAAAAGAGGAAAGGAACTACCATAAGTATAAAATTTATCCGCAATATGCCATATTGTATTGGCTGACGGAGCAGGGCTATCTTCGTTATCCGACTGAAGAGGAAGCAAAGCGACTTTGTACAGTCGTCTGGCGTAAGCGCAGCTAGCTTACTAGTAATGCAAGGGAACGTGATGAGCTACTCAATATTTCTAAAATTGTAGCTTTTTTTCATCAGAATAGAAACAGAAGGCGGCAGATTATACAATAGCCGCCTTTATATAACTTGTTGATACCCTTTGATATTTATTATATTCTTTCACTCTCTTTTAATATTCGAAGCGCTCTGCTTCTAGCTCTGGTAATATATTGTCGGACATGTTGCGAGGGAATATGTACTAATCTTGCAATTTCCTTGTCCTTCATACTCATAATATATTTAAAATATAATAAGTTTCTGTCCCGTTCAGTCAGTTGAAACAATGCCTGTTCCAAAGCTTCAAATTCCTCCTGTTTCACATACTGTTCTTCGGTTGCCGCTTGTAAATCTGGAATTTGCTCTGCTATATCATCTGTTCCACCTGAGAAGGCTTGCTGAGCGATTCGTGCCTCTTTACGGAGGTAATCCAGGCAAGTATGTTTTAATGTATTAACGACGTATGAGGTCAATTGGTAACTATTCAACGAACGTAATAAAGGAATTTTCGTTATTAGTTTAATGAAGCTATCCTGGATCAGATCATCAACAACATCGTAATTTCGAGTTAAGAAAAATGCTCTTTGCTTCAATAACGGATAAAACTTCAAATATAGGTCTAACATAAATTTCTTGTCATTCTCATCCTCGACAATCATAAGGAATGTGAGACTCACCAAGTTCACCTCCGAAACTTCACCATAGACAATAATAATATATTGATAGATAGATTGAGGTAGCTGGATACTCATTTAATAACTTTTAGTTGCATACAGTATACTCCTGATGTCGTATTGACTACCTCAACACAGCTCTTATTCCAATTGTAAAGTGTTTTGATTCTATTATACTTGGTAGAAGAAGTATTTCAAAATTTTGTTATAAATGTTACATTTAACAATATGCTGCAGGTAGGGTGTTTCTTATACTGTCTAAGGAGGTGGATATAATGTCAAACACTAATGAGTCAATGAATCAGCAAACCCTCCAAGAGGAATATGAAGATATAAAAATGAAATTACTCATGGTCCGATTTGCTGAACTGGAAGGAAAAATGCTTCAGAAGGAAAATGAGGAATTAAGCAAAGATTCCTTCTATCAGCCATCAAAGCATGAAAAGAAAAGGTTCAATAGAAGATTGAATTTACAGTTTACTTTCCTATACATAACAAAAACTATGCGAAGTCTATTATTAATTAATCGTCCTAAAGTAGCTATAGTTGTTTTCCTGCTCTTGATGTCATTGATAGCTACTACTTTGAGTGTGGAAGCGTGGAGAGTAAAGGTTTTGAATATGTTCATGCAAGTCAAAAAAGAGCACACAGAATTGCGACTGGAGCCAGATTCACAACAGTTTGAAGAAAATCATCCCCATTTAGACTTGGATCACGCCTTTGCCCCAGCGGAAGTTCCAATGGGCTATCTCATTAGTGAGATAAAAGATCTTCAGAACATGAAAATGATCAAATATGAGAACGATGACAAAGATTATATTTTGTTCCAACAAAATAGTGAAAATATCAGTTTAAATATAGATACGGAAGATGCTGATGAAGTAAAGGATATAACCATTCATGGACAGGTAGGGCTTGTTGTCTTGAAAAATGACCAAATAACAGTTGTATGGCATGACGAAGCTCAAATGTTTTTTATTGTTGGAAACTTAACGAAAGTAAGTGAGAGCACTTTAATACGAATGGCAGAAAGCGTAGAATCGCAAAAATAGTTTTCCCAAAGTGTTACAAAACCGATAACTCGACGTCAATTATATGTGTAAGACTAATATAACTTGGATTAGCTGGATACCCTTCAAATTTTGATTTTGTGGACTATAAAGTATCCGGATCTTGGTCACCGTAAGTTTTATCGGCTAATTTAGCTAATTAACAAAGAGCAGATGCAGGTGCACTCGCCACCTGCATTTTGTTCTATTCTCAATAGAGAAAGGGGACATGTTGATGCGAAGAAAGGTTTTTATTTTATTCAGCATAGCATTAATGATATTTGTTTCTGCTTGCAAGGGAACGCAAGTAGAAACAAAGCCTCCTGAAAAAGATTTAGAAAGTTTTTTACAGACGGCTGAGCTACCCAAAAATCTCGTAATATCATTTGATCCAGCCAACGTTTCATCGGTTGATTCAGCGAGAACTTATACGGCGGATTTACTGGAATTGAACCCGGATATTGTAGTAGAAGAACTGTTACGTGAAGAGGTTGTCGAGAAGATGTCGTATGCTGAAGGACCAGGGTTCCAAACCGGAGATGAGTCTTTCAGAGAATACCTTACTGTATTCGATGGCGGTAAAAGTTTTGGCTCCAAAGAGAGTTCGAATGGGGGCTTAAGCTACACGGTACATATCAATGGGATAAATCGTAGACCAGCAGTTATATCCAACGGTATTGGACTCCCTGATACGAATGAGCAGATGCGTAGAAGCTTAAGAAAAAGTGATTATGCATCATTCGAGAATTTGTCTTTTATGAACTATACAGATGCATTGGAAGCAGTCAAAAAACAACTACATTCAATTGGTATTCCTGAACTTGAGCTTGCGGAAACCTATTCTTTAGATGTGAACACCATACGGGAACACTATGCCTTTTATCTCGAAGAAAATCGCGATTGGGATGAAATTCAAGAGTACATATGGTCAGAAGATGATGAATGGTATTTGTTTCATTTCCGACAATTAGTGAACAGCATTCCTGTCGTTAACCTGTCGTGGCAATGGGGGCAGGGGACTTCGGTTGGTGCTGCCGGTGATATAATGATGAGCACAAATGTGAGTGCAACATATACGAAAGATGGTGTGACAGGGATTAGCGCCTATAATCTATTTGATATCCCGAATGCCATAGTTGGCGAAGAAGTACAACTGATTGGTGCTGCAGATGCCTTGCAAGTGTTGCTCTCAGAATACGCAGATCTTTTATTGGAAGATGGAACAACAGTTCTATCCGCCGAGTTAGTCTATGTATTTATTCCAGATAAAGATAGTTATAAGTTGATACCTGCATGGATATTTGGCATCGCCAAGCCTAGCGTTTGGATAGATAATGACAGCGGAGCGGAGACTCCCTACAACGAATACAGTCAATATGTGGTCGATGCGATTACTGGAAAAAAGATATCGGGTTTGAGGTGAATTATGAATGAAACCATTTTTTTCGCTGATTATGACCGGCTGCAGCCGGGCGATCTTCTCTCTGCGATTTATTATAAGCGTCTGCGGAATTATGCTGGTGTTGTTCCTGTCCTCATTCAGAACCATTAGTCCTCAATCCGATGTACTCTCTGTAGTCATGTTCAGTGGAAGTGGGAACTTTATATTGATTGTGGGGATTCTTCCTCTCATCCCCTTTGCCACAACGTTTGCATCGGAATGGCAAGCACGTGCGACAAATTATTGGATCATACGCTCGGGTGTGCGGAATTACGCGATAAGTAAGATTATAGTGAGTGCGTTTTCTGGATTTTTGGCGACATTTGCAGGTATTCTTCTCTATGCACTTATTTTATTGATTAAATTACCGCTTTTTACACATATTACGACCGGTAATGCCTACGCCCCATTATTAGAGGAGGGGATGCCGGTACAATATCTTTTATTATCTGCTGCTCATTTGTCACTATCATCTGCTCTGTTTGCGACAGCGGCACTATGGATTTCAACATATATTCCGAATCGTTTTACGGCTATAACGGCTCCCATTGTACTTTACTTCACACTTTATCGATTAACCCGATTTTGGGAACTGCCGCCTTTTCTGCAATTAGGTATTTTGCTCGAAGGTACTTATCATGCAGGTTCTCCTCAGGCAACTATCTTTTTCAAACTTGGAACAATATTGATATTGTGCGCACTAATGGGATTTGGCACCGTTGGACAAATTCGAAGGAGGGTGCAACATGACTAATTTGAAAACGATATGGCTCTGCGCTCAGGTCAATTTTCGCAAGTGGCCTATTTCTCCTCGCATCTATACACTTGCAACGATTATTGCAGCATTCTCAATCTGGGTTTTCTCTTGGATTTCGGATTACGCTGAGGCAGTAGACGTTGCTGTAACTCCGTGGGTGTTTCCTTTCCTGCTGACTACTCCGATTCTATTCCCTATTTACGGGAGTCTCACCATGTTGTTATTTTGTGATGCTCCGTTCTCGGACGGACATACTCCATTTTTGATTATCCGAACCAGTCGGCGAAATTGGGTAATTGGACAACTTCTTTATATCGTTTTGGCAGCATTTATATACAGCGCTTTTTTTGTGCTTATGTCTATACTGGCACTGATTCCCAATCTGCAATTTTCCACAGAATGGGGAGCCGTGTTAAAAACGATTGCCTTCGATCCGAGTAGTCCTTCGAAGTACGGAATTACAGCTTTTACGATCATTGGTGGATCGGTGATGAATTTATTTGAGGCTGTTCCAGCTACACTCGTAAGCTTTGGACTGTTTTGGCTCGTATCAGTGTTCATAGGTATTTTGATTTTTTTCTTCAATATCGTCATTGGAGGAGCGAGTGGTTTGGTCGCAGCCGGTTTCTTTACCTTTATCGCTTATTTTTCTATTTTTGTAGGAAGCCTCTCTTTCGGCAACATCATTTATTATATGTCACCTGTTAGTTGGGCCGGCATGTTTAATCTTGATTGGAGTGGAGTGGGACAGATACCATCACCGTTATACGCAATAGGTTGTCTAGTGGGATTGATATTGCTGATGAGCATCATTTCGGTGTTTGTGTTTTGTAAAAAAGATATACATATACAGGAAAGGAGATAAGGATATGGAAACTTTTATGGTGGAGGTTTCAGACGCAACAAAGAATTTTAAGGAAACGACTGCGTTAAACCAAGTGTCTATAAAGTTTGAGGCTGGCAGGATTCATGGAGTGATTGGTCGGAATGGCTCCGGGAAGACTGTGCTTTTCAAATGTATTTGTGGTTTTATGCAACTCGATTCTGGCAGCATTTTGGTAAATGGTAAACATGTGAAGCCAGCGGCGGCTCAGGATATTGGCATTATTATCGAAGATCCTGGCTTCATCGGCTCACTCAGTGGGTACAAAAATTTAAAACTGCTGGCATCTATTCGCCACGAAATATCAGATGAGATCATCCGTGATACATTAATACGTGTAGGGCTCGATCCAAGTAGTAAAAAGCATGTGCGCAAATATTCGTTAGGTATGCGTCATAGACTTGGTATTGCTCAAGCCATCATGGAAAAGCCAAAGCTACTAATTCTCGATGAACCGATGAATGGCTTAGACAAGCAAGGAGTTGTTGAAATCCGCGAGGTGCTTAAAGAATTGAATAGAGATGGAATTACTATTATTATGTCATCTCACTATGCAGAAGACATAGATGCGCTCTGTGACAGCGTTTGTGAAATGGACAACGGAGTATTAACGCCTATTAAACGTTAGTGGTGGGGAAACAGACTATTAAAACGCATTAAGTAGGCAAGTCGATCACAATCAAACTGTGAATAAATGAAATAAATATATAGAATAAATGGCAACAAGATAGTAAAACTGGGAAGAAAGGCTATAGGTCTTCTGCATAACATGTGCAATGATCGACGGATTGCTCTCTAAAGAACAAAAAGCTAGGCGAAACACGACCATTGGGGGTACGTGTTTTTTGTCATTACCTCGTATTGTAGAAGCTACACCTCAAGCAAGCTCAAAGAAAACATCAGTGGAGGGATACAGGAAGGTGTACAAGCAAAGCGGTCGCCTTTATAATTGGATTTCGCCATCTAAAAGCTCAATAATGAGAAATCCGAATATAACAGCGATGGGAGCCTCCTGTATCCCGTAACGATAGCAATTCCAATCAAGTCTAAGTAAGCACAATTAACTCCAATCCAAACAGTTAAACTCAGCGCAGATAATGCAACCTCGCCTTAAGTCCAGTAGAATGCTAGCCATCAGACTGTTTTAGCAATCCTCCTTATCGACTACACTAGAGAAAGAACATGGAAAATAAAGGAGCGGGAAAATGAATAACATAGTAATGCGTGCCGGAATACTTTTAATAGGAGCGACAATTGTGCTGACAGGTTGTAGCTCAGCGATCGATTTTGCTAGTAACAAGGCAATTGGCGAAGGGTCAGGTAAGGGTGAGGTTGTTTCTCACGGCGTAAAGAGCTTTGAAGCAGAGCAATTCAATAGCATAGAGGTTCAAACCGAAGCAATGAATATTACAATTACTCAAAGCGACCAAAATGAAGCATCTGTAGAGCTTCTTACGGACGATTCAATAAAAAATGAATTTACTTATGACGCATCGATTCAAGGCGAGGTGTTAGAAGTAACCGTTACTGAACGCGAAAAATCAATGAAAAATTCAAGCGGAGAACGGACATTGCTAATAACGTTGCCGAAAAATGATGAGCTTGAGCTTAACGTAACGAATGCATTTGGCAATATTTCATTAGAAGATATCTCGATCAGTGAGGCGATGCTGGAGCTGAATGCAGGCAATATATATACGAAAGAAGTAATTGGCAATATTGACGCGACAGTGAACGCTGGAGAGATTGACATTAGCCGTGCCAAGGGCGATTATTCCATCCTTACTCATGTAGACGCTGGAAATGTAAAGATTGCATATGAAGAAGCACCACAGAATGCAGCTTTCAATCTTAAAACTGAAGTGGGTCAGGTAAAGCTCTCATTGGATGATATTGACTACTCTGTAGAAAAGAAAAATGAAGTTCAAGGACAACGCGGCACAAGTGGAACAAATGTACAGGCTCAAGTTAGTGTAGGGAATATAACAGTTAAATGAGTAAGTAATATACAATAATAGAATGGAAACCGATTAGCAAAGCGCAAGGTCCCGAAAGCTAGACTGTTTAGCAGTTAGGGAACGTTCGATGCTATTCGGTTTTTTTATCTTTATATTTTTTTTCAAATAGCGAAAACTATTTATGAATTTCACGGGTAATGTATATAGATTAACGTTAAGAGAGGAGTAGAAGGCATTGAACGACAATGAACTTATGAGTGCGATCAAGCAAGGCGATCAAAGTGCATTCCGCACGCTATATGATCGCTATTATGAATATGCAGTGCGAGTAGCTACGATCGTGCTTCGCAATCAGTCATCGCTGGCGCTCGATGCAGTGCAGGAGGCATTTATACGCCTATATAGAAGTGCAGACAGCTTCCGATCCGATCAGCCATTTAAGCCATGGTTTTATACAGTTCTATTAAATGAATGCAAGCGTATCGCGACCAAACACGGTAAATTAATTGCAATTGGGGATGAAGCATTAAAAGCGTTCGAGAAAGGAAGCCTCGATCAGCGTCATTTTGAAGAATATGCAGAGCTGTACGATGAGCTTCAACGCTTAGAGGAGCATAACCGAATCCCAATTATATTGAAATATATTCATGATCTAAAGGATCAAGAAATTGCTGATACGTTAGGTGAGAATCTAAATACGATCAAATCTAGAATTTTTAAGGCGAAGCAAAAGTTGAGACAGAGATTACAGACATCATTTGGAGGTGGAGAAGGATGAAAGAGGATCAATTTGATATCGATATGAAGCGTTCCCTAGAGCAGCACACCGACTCCATGCTAAAGCATAAGGAAGACATCTGGAAAAACATCGAGGAGGAACTATTTATGACACAAACACAACCGAGTAGAAAAACAACGCATACCAAACGTAAAAGTAGCACAGGTAAACGGATTGGCTGGATTATAAGTGTAGTTGCCGCAGCAAGCATTATCGGAGTTTTTACAACGACGAACACGGGGCAGGCGCTAGTGAATCAAATCAAGCAATACTTTGAACCGAAAAAGCAAGTACAGGAGCATATTGAAGGAATGCCTGAAGACAAAGAAATTGTGCTTCAGGATACAAAGTCTGGCTATATTATCTACATTGATGAGGAACGTTACAAAATGGTAGAGGGACAGGACCGCGATGTTATCGTTCCTAATCCACCGCTGGATGGGGATATGTACCCTGAAGTGTCGATGAGCATTGAGCAGGTTGAGGATGAAGCGCCAGAAGCGGCAATTGCACGCTTGCAGAAAGAGCTGGCTGAACAATATGCAACGGTAAAAGAACCGGAAGCTGTAACGGAGCCGCTTACTGCAACCTTGTTGTCTGGAATAGATGGAAATGAATGGAATAGCCCTGTAGCTAAAGTATATGTGCTGTCTAATGAGCGCGGCGGCAGCTTCATCATAACCGAGAAATACTTCCTGGAAGCATCGGAAGGTCATGGCGCACGCTTCTACTACGCACTTGAGCAGTTTCAGATTGTTGAAGAAGTTGAATCAGCAGAATAAGGAAAAGGCATCAAGCGAATAGATAAAAAGGTTAGAAGTATAAGCAATTGAAATGACCTGACACCCCTTTACTGCAAACATGCAGGCAAGGAAAGTCAGGTCATTTTAGTTACAGTGCCGGGTTGCTTCGGTAATTTCGAATATGAATATGATCAACGAGCAAGTATATGCAATAACCTAGTACATTCGTTACGGCAAACAATACAATCCAGTAAAGCTTTAATCGTTGATGATGATAAGCGTTCATGGACGCCCAGATTGTAAATAACGCAGCGAATATAGCATAGCCAATGCTCAGTACAATGGGAATGTAGGCAAACCATCGTGCTACGTCGAATGAGATTAGCCAGCTTGAAGAGCTAAATTGATATCCATGATCGACGGATCGCCAATTGGGAGCATGATTATGTGAGTCATAATAATACTGAGGTGCTTCGAAATTAATATAAGATGCTTCTGTTGTGCCATTATTATAAATTTCATAGGAATGATCGATTACTGGGTAGATGGTTGCATTCAGTATATTAGGATGGTTTTCGAGCTTCTCTTGAAGCAGTGCCTTTGTTTCATCTGAGCTTATGTTCTGACTAGCAATGATAGAATGAATGGATTCTGCGAGGAGAAAGTTATCGTTCTTTTGCAGTGTATCGACACGCCACAGCAGCAACGCTAGTAAGGATGCGAGTATTGCTGTCACTACTGCGATAAGTAGAATACGCTTTGCAAAAATATGCTGTATACGGAACAGGTAGCGAGCAACAGAGGACATCGTTTCCACCCCGCCAAATCGATTAATTGCAATAATGAAGGCTTCTTTTTCCGTTAGCCCTGCTTGTTGCAGCTCATGGATTGATTCCATCAGATGAATCTTCATCTCTAGCTTAGAATCTTCAATTTCCTTCGGATCTCCTTGAGCGTAGCGAAATGCAGTTTTTAGATAAGCATCTACTTGTTTCATCACAATTCTCCCTTCAAAAATGTATCCATCATCTGTTTTAGCTGCTGCCACTCTTTTGTTTTTTCCTTGTAATGCACCAAGCCTTTATCGGTTAATCTGTAATACTTTCTACGTCCTCCAGCGCCTTGCTCTTCACTCCAATAGGAATCGATATATTCATTTTTTTCAAGCCGCTTTAACGACAGATAAAGAGTGCCTTCCTTCAGCTCAAATTGTTGGCTGCTTTTTTCTTTAACAAGCTTTGCGATCTCATAGCCATACAGATCAATTTCGGTCAACAAAGCTAGAATGATTGTATCAATATGGCCTTTTAATACTTCTTTGTTAAATTCCACCAGCATCACCCCAGTAATAATATAATGCATAATACTCCATAATGCAAGGTATTAGTTTAATACCTGTAATACTCATTTTTCAAAGATGTGGGAAATACTATGTAATCGATACATAAAGGCGTATAATAGATAAGGTAAACTGCTAAGGCATGAGAAAGAGGGAGGATGATAGCATGATCCCAGTACAAAAAGAAGCCATTCAAAGGCAATTAGATGCGTATGCGAATGAGCCTTTATATATTCACTTGGAGCTGACAATGGGAGCTTACGCGGCTCATTTTGACAGCAGCAAGCATCCGGCAGCGAACTTTATCCACAATGCCGTTATTCAATACTCACACGGCTCGATCGAGGGACATGGTCCATATCGTGTTGGACTTAAGCTAGAGCATGGATGGGTGTATGCAGAAGGCATAACACATGCTGCAGAAGATGAGGATGGACGTATCATCCTTGCAGGCATTAATTCGGAGGGGAAGCTTGTTGTAGCATTTCAGCTTAGCAAGCAGCCGTTCTAGAAGGGAGTGAAGTCAGATGTCAGAAAATATTCTTGTCGTTTTTCCGCATCCAGATGATGAAGCGTTTGGTTTATCTGGTACGTTAGCTAAGTTTATCGCTGAAGGAGCGAAGGTTACTTATGCTTGCTTGACGCTTGGTGAAATGGGACGTGCTTTAGGCAACCCGCCGATTGCCAATCGAGTAACGCTGCCGCTTATTCGTAGAGAAGAGCTGATTGCATCGTGCCAAGCGATTGGAATTCAAGATGTACGCTTGCTTGGCTTTATGGATAAAACAGTTGAGTTTGAACCGAAAGAGGATGTAGATGCCGCCATTCGAAGCATCTATGAGGAAGTGAAGCCAACGTTAGTGTTCACCTTCTTCCCAGAATACAGTGTTCATCCAGATCATGATGCAACTGCTGCTTCAGTCATTCGTGTGCTGCAGGATGTACCTGCTGAAGAAAGACCGACCGTATGGTGTATCGGTTTTGCCCATAACATGGTTCAAGATAATGGGGAGCCGGACGTTACAATTGATATTACCGATTACCTTGTACAAAAAAGAGATTCAATTGCTGCACATAAGTCACAATTTCAAATTAGTGAAATGTTCGGTAATAACGATATTCATTCAGATGAAGTTAAGCAGCGCTTCGGAAAAGAAAAGTTTTGGACTTATTCGTTTCGATAGGGAGAGGAATATGGGAAAACCAGTAACGATACGTGCTTATAAATACGGCGAGCGTCTTCACTATGAGTGGCCGGCTGAAATTATAGAGAAAACCGACGAATATGTGATGGTCATGTGTCGAGCAGGACGCACATTTACTCATCATACGAAAGGGAAAACGTTTATAATGCCCTATCCATCGATCGAAGTGTTTTATTTTAATCAATGGTATACGGTCGCAATTACGTTTCAAAGTGCTGATCGTTTGATGTATTATTGCAATATTGCCGAGCCTGCTTTGTTGAATGATGATGTATTGTCTTTTGTTGATTTGGATCTCGATTATATTAAAGAGCCGGATGAAGACTGGAAGGTCGTTGATGAAGAGGAATTTATCGCTCATCAGCAGCAATTTGGTTATTCGGCGCAATTGATAGCTCGTGCTGAATTAGCACTCGAGGAGCTAAAGCAATTAATTGAAAGCAAGCAGTTTCCATTTAACGATGCGATAGATGCTCACCTACTTGAAGGTGTTCTATAATGCGATAAACAAGCGAGTGGGCTGCTACTCGCTTGTTTCAGTAATGAAAACAACTAGGAGGTTAGCATAATGAAATCTGAAAAAGATAAAATGTTAAATCAAGAATATTACATATGCTGGGACGAAGCGCTAACTGCGGAAAGAGAAGTAGCGAAAGATTTATTATTTGAATTTAATAAGATGAAGCCATCTCAGCGTAATGAAAGAAGTCAAATTATTGATAAATTGTTTCATGCCGTAGGAGAAAATGCATGGATAGAATCACCTTTTAACTGTGATTATGGTAGTAACATTTCGGTTGGGGATAATTTCTATGCAAATACGAACTGCACAATTTTGGATTGTGCCAAGGTTACGATTGGAAACAATGTATTGATTGGTCCTAATGTTGGCTTATATACACCGAATCATGCGATGGATGCCGAAGAGCGTAAAGCAGGGTATGAGAGATCATTGCCTATTACTATAGGGGACAATGTTTGGCTGGGTGGTTCTGTGACAGTTGTACCAGGCGTGACGGTTGGTAATAATACGATAATTGGTGCAGGAAGTGTTGTAACTAAAGATATACCTGCAAATGTTGTAGCGGCAGGTGTACCATGCAAAGTAATTAGAACGATTACGGAAAAAGATAAACTCGGGTTGAAAAATACTAATTAATAAGTAAGTCCTCTAATTTTTATGCACTATTCAATACAAAATGTAACTGAACGAATAACAAAAAAGAGCGGGCTCGAAGTCATATCAATGACTTTGAGTCCGCTCTTTTAACTGCTTATTGCTAGTTACATTAGCTTTCAGCTTCAACCGGACGGACCATTTCTTCTTCCATCGCTTCCTTGCTATGAAGCTTTTTCAGATCATCCTGAACGCTGATCGATGCTAAAGGAGATCCATAGCGATGAGCAGAGCGGATGATGAGGTGACCAGCTAAAGGTGCTGTAAAGAATACGAATACGATTCCTAGCAACAGACGAATACTGGATACACCGTGTGTAAATAAGAAATAAATAAATCCTCCAAGCAGGATGGATAGGATGCCCAGTGTTGCACTTTTCGTTGATGCATGCGCACGATTGTATACATCAGGAAGACGAAGTAGCCCAAGGGAGCTTATTAGACTCATTGCCGTTCCGAATAGAACCAAGATGGCAACAATCCACTCAATCATTGCGTTTCCGCCCAATGACGACACCCCTTTCCATATAACGGCTTAAGGCAATCGTACTTAAAAATGCCAAAATTCCGATAAGCAATATCGTTTCAAGATAAGCATGTGAGTTTAGCTGGATCGACAAAACTGCGACTATTCCTATAACAATATATCCTATAGAATCCAGCGCCAGAATACGGTCATGTACAGTAGGACCTTTAATAATTCGATATAGTGTGAGGAGAAGAGAGACCGTAAGCAAAAACATAGCTAGCAGCATAATTTTATCAAACATTATCTCATCACCTCGATTATCGCTTTTTCAAATCTTTGTTTCGTTTTTTGTATATTGTTATGGAAGTCATCAGCATCCATAGCGTGAAGAAATAGTACTTGAGCTTTTTGATCGATTTCCATTACGACTGAGCCTGGTGTTAATGTTAGCAATGCTACAAGCAGGGAAATCTCAAAATCAGATTCAAGTATCGTGTCTGCACGGAAGATCCCGGGCTTAATTTTAATCGTTGGTCTCATAATTTCTTTCAGTACAGTAATGCTTGATTTGAATAACTCTATGATGAACAAGAGCAGCAGCTTAATAACTGCAATCGCCTTTTTTCCGTAGAATGGTACCGGAAGAAAGAAACGTCTCATGGAGGAGATGATAAGAAAGCCGATCACATATCCTACAGTAAAGCTTACGATATCCCAGTTCTCATTGAGCAGCATCCAAGTAAGCGCAATTAACAGGTTAATTAAAATCTGCGTTGTCATAGATTTACACTTCCCTTTTACTTAGGTTGAATCAAGGACTTATTTGCTTGAAAACAGCCTCGATATATAGGTTCGGATTGACCATGACCTCGGTTGCTTGAGCGACGTATGTATTAACCCACTCTGCGCCAATACCCATTGCTGCAATGCAAACAACTAATATCGTCCCTGGAAGCAATGCATGCTTTCCTGTGGAATATTCCTGGCCTTCGCTCATCAAGGTTTCACCCCAGAAGCTATGAATAAAGATTTTTAGTATGGAGTACAGCACCATTAAGCTAGTAATTAACCCAATGATCGATACGGTAAGCTCACTAGCCGAAATCGCACCTTGCAGAATCATTACTTTTCCAACAAAGCCGCTTAACGGAGGAACACCAGCAAGTGCTAGCATACCGATAAAGAAGAGCCATCCAAGCAGTGGGCGGAATAGGATAAGTCCACTGAATTCTTTTAGCTTATCTGTACCGAATATATTGATGATTGCTCCACCGACAATAAAGATCAGAGCTTTGGACAGCATATCATGAATTAAGTAATAGAACGATCCGCTTAACGATTGCTCTGTTCCGACAGCAACTCCGAACAATATAAAGCCAATGGAAATAATGACATTATAGGATAGTATCTTTTTGATCTCCCAATGTGATACAGCGCCAAGAGCACCTAATATCATTGTGATTGCTGCCATCCAAAGCATCACCGTATGCGTTATTTCAGGCTTGTGGTAGAAGAGCAGCGTGAACGTACGAATGACCGTATACGCACCAACCTTTGTTAATAACGCTGCGAATAATGCAGCGATAGGAGCAGGAGGCGCACTATATGAGCCAGGTAGCCAGAAAAAGAGCAGCAGGCCAGATTTCAAGCCGAATACTGTTAAGTATAGAAAGCTGATCGCTGTTAATAAACCATCTTGACCAGCTAGAGCAATTCGTTCAGACAAATGTGCCATATTAAGTGTGCCTGTTGCAGCATAGAGATACGCTGTGGCAATAACGAATAAGGTTGACGCTATAACGTTAATTAACACATATTTAATCGATTCACGAAGCTGAATTTTTTTGCCGCCTAATGCGATGAGCACATAGGAAGCGATCAGCATAACCTCAAAGAATACAAATAGATTGAAGATATCCCCGGTTAAGAAGCTACCGTTAACCCCAGTAAGCAAGATGAGGATCATCGGATATACAAAGTGTTTTTTATGTCCTGTGTCAATCGATTGAAAGCCATATAGCAAACACATCAAAGTAACGAAGCTTGCTACAGCGACTAGAATTACAGCAAGTAGATCGCCCACTAGCACAATACCGTACGGCGCTGACCATCCCCCTAATTCAAGCACAAGAATTTGCTCTGTTGCAACATAATAAACCGTATAAATCGAGATGCCAATACTTATGAGAAGACTGATCACGGTAAGCCACTGCTGCAGCTTAATGCGATCGCGCAAGAATACGAGCACCATAGCCATTAACAAAGGGACGATGATCGGGTAGATTAAAATATTACTCATGCGACTCTCCTCTCAGCTTTTTCATGTTGTCTGTTCCTAGCTCGATATAAGTACGGTAGCCTAGAACGAGCAGCAATGCAGTTAATGCGAAGCTAATAACGATCGATGTTAAGATAAGTGCTTGCGGTATAGGATCGGTATAAGCTTCAGCATTCTCACCTAGCAAAGGGGCAGCACCTCGTTTTAGCCCGTTAATAGCCATTAGCATCATATGAGTAGCGTGACTGAATATCGTCAAGCCAAGAACAATACGCAAAAAGTTTTTATTCAATATGAGGTACGTAGCAATCGTAAATAGGATGCCGGATATTATTATCATAAACGTTTCCATTAGATGTCATCCTCACTTATGCTTGTAATAATCGTCATCGTAGTGCCTACAACACACATATATACTCCAAGATCGAATATCATTGCCGTTGTAAGTTCTGTCTTTCCTAAAAACGGAAGCTCTACATACTTGAACGTTTGTGATAGAAAAGGTACGTCAAGCACGAGTGAACCAACCCCGGTTAGAACCGATACAATAACACCTGTTGCTGCTAGCTTTTTATAATCAACAGGTATAACCTCTTGTACGGTTTGTAGATCAAAAGCGATATAGAGCAATACAAGGGCAGAGGCCGTTATTAGCCCTCCGATAAATCCGCCACCCGGATTATTGTGACCTGCAAACAGTACGTATATCGAGAAGGTCATAATCATAAACACTAAAATTTTCGTCGCCGTTTGTAAATATACATCAGTGAACTTCATGTTTATTCATTCCTTCCTGCATAGCGTAGCTTAATATACGTATAGATACCAATACCTGCGGAAAACAGGACGACGATCTCCAGCATCGTATCAAAAGCACGGAAATCAACAAGGATGGCATTGACGATATTTTTAGCACCAGCAAGCTCATAGGAATTGGTAAAGTATTCAGCAATGGGTTCAAACAGTCGATGGCCGTATGCCGATAATCCCATTAGCGTGAATGTTAAGCCTACACCAATTGCAATAATCGCATTCGTAAACTTAAAGCGAATCGATTCTATACTTGCTTTCATCTTCGGCAGGAAGTAGAAGCATAGCAGGAACAGCGCGGTTGAGATCGTCTCAACGACAAGCTGCGTTAACGCTAGATCTGGTGCTCGGAATATAACAAAGAAAAGTGATATCGTAAAGCCGATCACACCTACACCCATAATGGACATGAGGCGAGAGGTTGAAAACAAGATAAACACTGCTGCGATGACAGTAGCTATACCGAGCATTAACTCATACCATTCAATTGGAGAATCCTGTGACGTATCGAGTACAAAGGAGCCTGTTCCAATTAATGTTGCTAACACTGCAATAATGAGAAATGCAAAGATGTAGCTTAAGTAGTGGGTTGTAGAACCCGTCATATAAGACTTAGTAATGCGGGTAGCTGCTTTTTCCATTCCTATAATCGCTTTATCATATAGCGTGAATAGGTTCAGACGTCTTGGAACCAAATCGAATACAGGTGTTTTCCATCTTTCGATGCCTAGATACAGAAGCGTTCCGATGATAATAATTCCAATCGTCATAAACAGCTCAAGATTAATTCCATGCCAAGCGCTAATATGGAAATGCCAGTTTGGATCCGCTATAAGAGCGGGTGATTGAGCAGCCATTTCCTTCACAGTCGGTTCAATAATGGACGTATCGACTAGACCAGGGAAGAAAAACAGAGCAATAGCTAACAGTGATAGAATAGCCGGAGATACCAACATTCCAAATGGCGCCTCATGCGGTTTTTGTTCCAATCGATCAGCATGATAGGTGCCCGTGAACGATTTGAAAATAATGATCATACAGTAGATAAAGGTGAAAATACTAGCTATCCATGCAAGGATCGGTATAAGCGTTATCCACGCATTAGAATGTTCTGCAAGCGTTAATACGCTTGTAAAAAACATCTCCTTACTAATAAATCCTCCAAAAGGTGGTAGCCCAGCCATTGAAAATGCACCAATCATCGTAAACGTAAAGGATATCGGCATCAGATGCATAATGCCTCCAAGCTTACGAATATCACGTGTACCTGTCTCATGGTCGAGAATACCAACCATCATAAACAAGCTTCCCTTGAAGACTGAGTGATTGATCAAGTGGAAGATGGCAGCAACGAATGCAGCAACAAAGTACTCGCTATAAGGAGCATAGTTAGCATTCAGTGAAAGCGATCCAACACCTAGCAAGCTCATAATTAATCCGAGCTGGCTAATTGTAGAGTAAGCAAGCAGCGCCTTTAAGTCGTATTGCTTCAATGCGTTGAAGGAACCCATGGCGAGGGTAATAATACCGACAATAATAATCGTCCATGACCATTCCAGCTGTGCACCGAAGATCGGTGTTAATCTAGCTACAAGGTAAACTCCAGCTTTAACCATCGTAGCGGAATGCAAGTAAGCACTAATTGGTGTAGGTGCTTCCATCGCATCTGGCAGCCAAATATGAAACGGAAACTGTGCTGATTTCGTAAATGCTCCTAGAAGGATGAAGAACATTGCTGGAATAAAGAGAGCGTGTGAGGTCAACGCGTCACCCATTGTAATGATCTCACGAATACTGAATGTTCCAGTTGCAACGTATAAAATGATGAAGCCAAGCAGCATGGAGAAACCACCGGTCATCGTAATAAACATTGATTTCTGCGCGCCGTAGCGAGATCTTTTACGCTGATACCAGTACGCAATAAGCAAGAAGGAAGAAACACTTGTTAATTCCCAAAAGCTGTACAGCAGAAGCAAGTTATCGGCTAATACCGATCCGAGCATGGCCCCCATAAAAAGCATCAAATAGGTATAAAAATGATTGAGTCGTTCACGATCTTTGGACAAATAAAAGATCGAATACAATACGACCAGTGTGCCAATACCTGTAATAAGCAATGCAAACAACAGAGATAGGCTGTCTAAATAAAGCGTGAACTCTAATCCAATGGAAGAAATCCATGGTACGGACACAATGACCGGTTCAATCGCTTTACTAATCGAGAAGTATTGTAAAAAGTATACAAACAATGTAACCGGTACAAGCAGCGCTATCCATCCAGTATGTATAGCTCGTGTATATTTGTATAATAATGGTATTATTACAACAAATATAAAGGGCAGTAAAATCGCTAGATGTAAAGTCGACAAATAACTTCCTCCTTCAATAATTTCTAATCATTATACAATAACTTGATTGACAAGAGCACCCTAGTTATGTAGGCTATAGCTAATATTAAGTTGAGGTGAATAAAAACCATGAAGACTGCAGGTGTGAACGAGTGCATTATGGTCTGTGTGTATTATGGGCCAAACGGTGAACGACTTATTCGAAGAGGCGGTAAGCTCGCGTCTATGTTAGAATGCCCGCTTTACGTGCTTACGGTTGATTCCCAACCTGAGGATGAATGGGATATTGAAAAAATTCATTATATTGCAGCTTGGAAAAATCTCACTCGAGAGCAAGGCGGAGAGTTCATTATTAAGTATAATGAAAAACGACCAGTTGCAAAAGTCATTGGTGAGGTAGCCACAGGGAAAAAAATCACTCAGGTTATACTTGGGCAAACAGCACAAAATCGTTGGGAAGAAATTACGAAAGGCTCTTTCATTAATGTATTGCTTAACGAAATTCCGTTCGTAGATCTTCATGTTATGTCTGTTTCGCGTGATATTAAAAAAGTTGATGATTTTTACGAAAAAGGTATTCGTGCATATCTTCTTAAAACAGATGAAGGCTATAAATTATGCTTCAATCATACGCAGCATGCCATTTATGAAGGCATTTTTTATAAGGAAGTTGGAACTGATTTCAACAACGGTCTGTTCAAATTCTTAAAGGATGAAGATATGATTGAGGTAAGAATAAAAGATGATTTCGTAAAAGATATAAATGAACACGCGAGTGTTTAATTACTTTAATATAAGCAACACTATAAAAGGTCGCATCGTATCGTTATACGATAGCGACTTTTTTTCGTTTCATTTTTTTGAAGGAATAGGATACAACCGACATGGAAACTCTATTATCGACAAATGCTTTCGACAAAATTTTTTTGAAAAAAGTAATTGTCATTAACTTGAAGCTATGATAGTATGAATGCGAGTGAAATCGTTTTCGGTATCGTTTCCGAAAAGCTTTCCGGACAACGCTTTCAATTATTTATTCATTTTAGAGGGGGATTTTAGAATGAAAAAGCTAAACAGAGTATTGAGCTTGCTGCTAATGGTATCTTTAGTGTTTATTGCAGCTTGTGGCAACAACGGTAATAAAGATGGAGGCAGTACTTCATCAGGCGGTGCAGGTTCTATTTATTTCCTTAACTTCAAACCTGAAATCGCGACGATCTATGAGCAAATTGCTAAAGATTATGAAGCTGAAACAGGTGTAAAAGTTAAAGTAGTAACAGCAGCAGCAGGTGGATATGAAACTAAATTAAAATCCGAAATGGCTAAATCTGAAGCACCTACAATTTTCCAAATCAACGGTCCAATTGGATATAACGCTTGGAAAGACTATACATTAGATCTTAAAGACACAAAGCTTTATAGCTATCTATCCGATCCAAGCCTTGCTGTAACTGAAGGTGAAGGCGTGTTCGGTATTCCATACGTTGTTGAAGGCTACGGCATTATTTACAACAATGCAATTATGGAAAAATACTTTGCGCTCCCAAACAAAGCAACAGGCGTTAGCTCGATGGAAGAAGTAAACAACTTTGACACATTGAAAGCAGTGACTGAAGATATGCAAGCGAATGCTGAAGCACTTGGCATTAAAGGTGTATTCGCTTCAACATCTCTAGGAGCTGGTGAGCAATGGAGATGGCAGACGCATCTTGCAAACATTCCGCTATTCTATGAATTCAACGACATGGAAGGTTATGACAGCACAGTGCTGGCAGGTCTAGAAGCGGATGAAATCCAGTTCACGTATGGCAACAACTTCAAAAATATTTTTGATCTATACATCAACAATTCAACGGTAAAACCTACGCTTCTCGGTTCTAAATCCGTAGCTGACTCTATGGCAGAGTTCGCACTTGGTCAAGCGGCAATGGTGCAAAATGGTAACTGGGCATGGAATCAAATCGCTGATGTTGGCGGTAACGTAGTGAAAGAGGAAGACATTAAATTCTTGCCAATCTATACAGGTGTTTCTGGTGAAGAAACTCAAGGTCTTGCAATCGGTACTGAGAATTACCTAGCGATTAACAGCAAAGTATCTGCTGAAAAGCAACAAGCTTCTATTGCGTTCCTTGAGTGGCTGTTCAGCAGTGAAAAAGGTAAAGCTTATGTTACGAATGAACTTGGCTTTATCGCACCGTTCAACACATTTACTGACAACGAAAAACCAGCTGATCCGCTTGCAGCGCAAGTGATGGAGTGGATGAACAAAGATACAACAGCAGTTGCTTGGACATTTGCAGCATTCCCAAGCGAAGACTTCAAAAATGACTTTGGTGACGCATTGCTTGAATACGCTCAAGGTTCAAAAACTTGGGATGATGTAAAAGCAGTCGTGATCGAGTCTTGGAAAAACGAAAAAGCTAAGTAGGCTATACGAGTAATGAAGCATATGTCACTATTCGGCTTGCCGCATAGTGACATATGCCTTTACACGTCATAGCAGAACAGGAGACAAAAGCTATGCAGAAGATGATAAAAAAATATTTTGCCCTTTTTGCACTGCCGACATTAATTGCATTTTCATTAGCTTTCGTCGTGCCATTTGTTCTAGGCATATATTTGTCCTTTACTGAATTTACAACAGTAACCGATGCAAGATGGGTAGGCCTAGATAACTATGTGAAAGCGTTCAAGGATCCAGATTTCTTGAATTCGCTTTGGTTTACTGCGAAATTTACAATTGTGTCTGTAGTGTCTATCAACGTGTTTGCATTTTTACTGGCGCTATTTTTAACGAAGAAAGTATTAGGAACGAATGTGTTCCGTACTATTTTCTTTATGCCTAACCTTATCGGAGGTATCGTTCTCGGTTATATTTGGCAGTTAATTATTAACGGAGTGCTTTATCAATTCGATGTTACGCTAACATCTGATCCAAAGTATGGATTCTGGGGTCTAGTCGTTCTAATGAACTGGCAACTGATCGGTTATATGATGATTATTTACATTGCGGGTATTCAAAACGTACCCAAAGAGCAGCTTGAAGCAGCTAAAATCGATGGTGCTTCTAACGGAACGATTCTTCGTAAAATTATATTACCGCTAGTCATGCCGTCGATTACCATTTGCTTGTTTTTGTCGATCTCGAACTCATTTAAGCTGTTTGACCAAAACCTTGCGTTAACAGCTGGCGCACCTTCCAAACAAACCGCTATGCTTGCTTTAGATATTTTCAACACATTCTATGGTAAAGCCGGATTTGAAGGGGTAGGTCAAGCAAAGGCCGTTATGTTCTTTATTATGGTTGCGTTAATTGTAGTCGTGCAGCTTGGTATAACTAGAAGAAAGGAGATTGAAAGCTAATGGTGGATGATACACAAAAAAATAGACCGCTTCTATTTTTAGTCCTTTTAGTATTGGCAGTTGCCTTTCTCTCTCCAATATTAATTGTTTTGATGAACTCCTTTAAAGGTAAGTTTTTTATTAGCGATGCACCGTTTACATTGCCAAGTGTTGATACGTATGTTGGATGGGAAAACTATACAAGCGGTATTCAAAAGATAGACTTTTTCTCTGCGTTCGGTATGTCCTTATTTATTACGGTGCTTTCAGTAATGGCCATCGTGTTCTTTACATCAATGACTGGCTGGTATTTGACACGTGTGAAAACAAAATGGTCTAGTGCGTTATTCTTTATGTTTGTTTTCTCGATGGTTGTACCGTTCCAAATGGTTATGTTTACGATGACCAAAACAGCGAACGTTATCGGATTAGATAATCCGATCGGGATCATTCTTATTTATCTTGGATTCGGATCAGGGCTTTCCGTATTCCTTTTCAGCGGATTCGTTAAATCCATTCCACTTGAAATTGAAGAAGCGGTTATGATCGACGGTGGCGGTCCGGTTGAAATGTTTTTCAAAGTTATTTTGCCGATCTTAAAGCCGATTGCTATTACTGTAGCTATTCTTAACGTTATGTGGGTTTGGAATGACTACTTACTGCCATACCTCGTTATTGGTACAGAGTACAAAACGATTCCAATTGCTATTCAATATTTAAAAGGTGGATACGGTTCAATTGATATGGGGGCAATGATGGCAATGCTCGTGCTTGCTATTATTCCAATCGTTGTATTCTATCTCTTCTGTCAAAAATACATCATTGAAGGTGTTGTGGCAGGCGCTGTAAAAGGATAAAGCTCACCAATTGGCGAATAAGAATAGTAAGTATTTTCTTATTCATCAATGTATCGTATGATTACATTGAAAAAAGCTTAGAAGGAAGAGTGCATATGGCTTCTCTTACTATTATTGATATTGCCAAAATTTGTGGTGTAGGTGTTACTACCGTATCACGTGCGATTAATAATCATCCTGATATAAGTGAAGAGACAAAGGCGATGATTATGAAGGTTGTGAAGGAGAACAATTACGTCCCGAACAACAATGCGCGTAATCTAAAACGGACAGCCTCAAAAACAATCGCTGTATTAATAAAAGGGATGAACAATCCATTTTTTATTCGAATGATTGATTTTTTCGAAAAAGGAATTCAACAAAAAAAGTATTCATTCATTTTACATCGAGTCTATGAGCATCAAGATGAGATCGATGTAGCGAATGAGTTAATAAAGGAAAAAAAGCTTAAGGGAATTATTTTTCTGGGCGGCTATTTGTCACACTCGCAGGAAAAGCTTGAGCAGCTGACCGTGCCTTATGTACTGTGTACTGTAGGGCTTTCCTCAGAGTTTGACAATTATAATTATTCATATGTTTCAATCGATGATTATGCAGAGAGCTATAAGATGGTCGATTATTTATGCAGGCAAGGGCATAGACGGATCGCGCTTATCTCTGCCTCAATGCTTGATCGAAGCATAGGTCAGCTTCGTTATATGGGCTATAAGCAGGCGCTTGAAGATCATGGCATATCCTTAGATGAACAGCTTATAAGACCGATGAAACAGCATCTTGAGAGCTATTCTATGGAAAACGGTTATGCAGTAACGAAGGAAATGATTGATGAAGGCATTGATTTTTCAGCAATTTTTGCAATTTCTGATTCCATGGCGATTGGTGCAAGTAAGGCGCTGCTAGAAGCCGGACGCACCATACCAGAGCAATGCTCGGTGGCGGGCTTCGACGGATTGGATATGGCTTATTATTATCATCCCTCTATTACAACGATACAACAGCCAATTGCAGAAATGGCTGAAGAAGCAATTAAAATTTTATTCGATCTTATTCATAAAAAAGTTACACATGTTCAGAAAAAATTCCCGGCAGAGCTTATTGAGCGAGCATCAACAGGGAAAATGAGTAAATAATATGAAAGTTACAATTTTATTTGTAAAATTGTAACTTTTTTTGTTGTTTATAATTATTCTAACAATTGATAAACAATTTGACGATATACTGTTTAAATACTTATAAGATATAGAAAAGGAGAACAACTGGAGTGAAACTTAAGCTATCTCAGAAGCTCATAGCTACTTTAATTAGCATTTTTATCGTAACAACCGTTATTATTATGGCCATTAATATGATGCAAATGGAAAAGATGGGTTATGAAAAAGCGAGCTTGCAGGCGGTGGAAGCGAGTAAAGGTTATACGGCATCTTTTCAAAGCTTGATTGATCAACAAACAGGCTCATTGAAAACATTGTCAGATACAATTACTGAATTGCAAATTGGTGGAAAAGCAACACGAGAAGATCTCATTGCGATCGTTGAACGATACATACAGAGTGATGAAGATATTTTTTATGTGAACGTGGCATTTGAACCGAATGCCTTCGATCATAAAGACGATGAGTATCAATATTTGAATTTATATCAAAACGAAAAGGACCCAGGCCGCTTTGCAATTAGTATGATACAGTCTGGAAGCAGCTCGGTGCGTTCACCTCTTCTAAATTTAGAAGATGGCGAATTAGCACAGTTTTATTTGAAGACGATGGAACGAGGCGAGATAACGAGACTTGATCCGGTTAACTATGGTACAGAGTCTAATCCGTTACTATATTCGTCAATCAATGCACCGATCTTTAACAAAGACAATGAAATTATTGGTGTTGTCGGTTATATGATTTCACTAGGTAGATTACAGGAAGATGCTATACAATTTACAACAGAGCATAGTAGTGTCGCTTTACTATCACAAGGGACCTATTATGTCGCAAATGGTGGCAACCCCGATTTACTCGGACAGCAAAGTGAATCGATTGCAATTGGGGAGAAGGATATAGAAAGAATCTTAAACGGTGAAACGATCGAGATTGAGAATAAAGATAGCAAAACATTACAGCACTTCATTCCGCTGCCTTTTGCTAGTGCAGAGGATACATGGTATGTTGAAGTACTTACCTCTACCGATTATGTATTAAAAGACTTCTATATAACGAGATTGGTGTCGATTATCGTTGCGGCTACGACGACAATCATTTTCATAGTCAGCATTATTTTACTGATTCGTTACTTCGTACTTAAACCGTTGAACAAGCTGAACTATAGCTTAAAGCAAATGGCTGGTGGAGATTTGACGCAGCGGTTGTCGATTAAGAGTAAGGATGAGTTTGGAGAAATGGCAGTCAACTTCAATCAGATGGGTGATCATCTGGGGGATATGTTCCGCCATGTTACGGACCTGAGTCTCAATGTAAGTGCTACGTCCGAGCAGATGTCAGCTAGCTCTCAACAAACAGCGAAAGCGTCTGAGAACATTGCACATGCGATTGATCGTGTCGCAACTGGAGCAGAAGAACAGCATAGTTATTCTGTGACAACTTCAGCTGAGATGAAGGAAATGGCTGCAGGTGTCGAACGCATTGCAGAGTCTTCAAGTCTTGCTGCTCAATCCTCACAAATCGCTGAGGAAAATACCGTTGTAGGTCAAGGGAAGATGCAGCAAACTGTGGAGCAGATGGTTGAGCTGCAGCATGCAGTTGAACATTCTAATGAAGCGATTACTGCATTAGCAGCCAAATCAAGTCAGATTAAGCAAATTACCGAATTGATTGCGAAGGTTAGTCAGCAGACAAATCTACTGGCGCTTAATGCAGCGATAGAAGCATCTCGTGTCGGTGAGCACGGTAAAGGATTTGCTGTTGTAGCATCCGAGATTCGCAATCTAGCGGATCAAACAAAGCAAGCCAATGAAAGCATTGCAGAATTGATCGAAGAAGTGTACAGTGGCACATTAACTGCTTCTGAAGCGATGGAAAACGGAACGAAGCAAATGGTGCTAGGGATTACTTCTGTCCATGAGGCTGGTCAAATTTTCACTGTCATTAATTCAGAAGTACAACGTGTGAATGAGCAAATCTCTGAGGTTTCTGCTGCAGCAGAGCAGCTGCATGCTAGTTCAATCGGGGTTGCTTCGACAGTTGAGCAATTTGCAAGTAATGCGAGCAGTACAATGAATGATGCAGCAGAGGTTGCCGCTGCTTCTGAAGAGCAACTCGCTTCGATGCAAGAGGTAGCAACATCATCTGAATCGTTGTCAGTAATGGTTCAAGAGCTGATGGAGCGTATTGCTCGATTCAAAATCTAATGAACACAGTTACTTTCCTGAAAATGTAAATGCAAAAAAGCTGAGGCTGTCTAATAAGAGCCTCAACAAAAAGAAGCTGAATCCTGCAAAGAAAACCTGAGAAGAAGCCAATTGCCCTTGATGTGACCCAATACGCTCTCGACCTCGACTTTTACGTCAGTTGTAGATCGCGGATGTCCGGTCATCCTCAAGGGCTATTTTCTTTTGTTTTGATTCTTCCCATACTGTGTTTCATGGAACCCGGCACCTCGGCACCCCGGCCCGGTACAATATAAAACGTGCGTATACTGCAACGAGTAAAAATAAAACGTGCGTATGCTAACGGAAGTGAGAGACGTTATTACAGCTAATTAAGATCATTTTACCGGCTTACGGAACTCAGAGACGTTATTGGCCCCCTCACACTTAATTTTGAAGCGATTTTGTCAAATAGCGCTCCTCACTTCCGTTAGAATCACATTTTCTACAAATATAGCGCAATAAGGCTCCTGACTTCCGTTACAGCTCGTTTGTTGTTACAGCTCGTTTGTTGTTACAGCTCGTTTGTTGTTACAGCTCGTTTGTTGTTACAGCTCGTTTGTTGTTACAGCTCGTTTGTTGTTACAGCTCGTT
>Ga0160467_100192_pt1 | contig 81303 bp, 78 predicted proteins | sample HID1972I_E11MG_FD_108221 | JGI IMG/M metagenome (GOLD analysis project Ga0160467, IMG submission 108221) | Enriched pill bug-associated microbial communities from UW Madison campus, WI, USA - HID1972I_E11 MG | ecosystem: Host-associated > Arthropoda: Insects > Digestive system > Unclassified ... | reverse complement strand
CGGCGAGATCACCTTCTGCGGCGCCATCGAGATGGCCGGCTGGGTGCACATGAAGGTGAGCCTCATCAAGGGCGGCATGGCCAAGTACGGCATCAAGAACCCGATCTTCAAGCCCAGCCCGATCACGCCGAACTACAACGACTACCTGATCTTCGAAGGCATCAGCGTCGACGAGCAGGGCAAGCAGCACTACCTGGACGTGCACGTCGCCTACCGCCAGGCCTGCCTGAACGCCATCGAGTACCTGAAGAAGTTCGGCTACTCGGGCGCGCAGGCCTACTCGATCCTGGGCACCGCGCCGGTGCAGGGCCACATCAGCGGCGTGGTGGACGTGCCCAACGCCTGCGCCACGCTGTGGCTGCCCACGCAGATCTTCGACTTCGACATCAACCCCAGCGCCGCGGGGCCGACGAAGTTCCTGGACGGCAGCATCGACATGCCGCTGTCGCCCGACCTGGCCTGAGCGCGCGATGCCGACCTACGACTACGCCTGCCGCGACTGCGGCGGCTTCGACGCCTTCCGCGCCCTGAACCAGCGCAACGAGCCGGCCGCCTGCCCGACCTGCGGCGCGGCTTCGCCCCGCGTGTTCGCCAGCGCGCCGCGCCTGGCGCTGCTGGAAGGCGGCACGCGGCGCGCGATGGACGTCAACGAGCGCGCGCGGCACGAGCCCAAGAGTTCGCGCGACTACCAGCGGCTGCGGCATCCGGCGGGGTGCGGCTGCTGCTCGGGCGTGCGCTCGAAGGCCACGGTGACCGCGCCCAGCGGCGCCAAGGCCTTCCCCTCGAAGCGGCCCTGGATGATCAGCCACTGAGCACCGCCGCCAGCCGCGCCAGCGCGGCCTCGGCAGTGGGCTCAATGTGCGCCGAGCGCGTCAGCATCAGGTTGAGCCGCTGGCCCAGCCCTTCCACGACGACGCCGTTCGCCGCCTCGCGCAGCGTGCCGTCGTCCTGCCGTTCGCAGGCCATGGCCTGGCAGACACGCGCCGCATAGCTGCCCGGCGGCACGCCATAGGCGACCACCGGCTTGCCCAGCGCCACCGCGAAGCCGACCTCGAACACCGTGCCCGAATCCGGCTCCAGGCCCCGGAAGGGCGAGAGGTTGGCGATCACGCCGTCCGCCTCGCGGATCAGGGCGACGTTGCCTTCGTAGATGCGCTGCGCCTTGTCGTCGTCGCTGCCCTGGAAGTCGGCGCCGATCCCGCCGTCCGACGGCGACAGGCCCACCATGCCCAGCTGCGCGCACCTGGCGCTCAGCGCGTCGAAGATCCGAGCGTGGTCGGGAAAGAAAACGTCGGGCCCGGCGAGATAGACGCGCGGACGCCGGGCGCTGGCGGGGCTGTTCATGGCGTGGGGCAGGGGCGGCGCATTCGATCCGCATGGTACGTCAGCGGCCGGCGGATCGACCGGCCGCCGCCGCGCTCAGAGTTTGTAGCCGGGGTCGATGCGGTCGAGCCTGCGGATCAGCGCCGGCCAGACGAATTGGCCGCCCAGGCCGCCGGTCTGCACCTTCAGGGCCTGGCCCACGCCGTCGACGATGCGCGGATCGACCTGCGTCAGTTCGCTGCCGCCGGATTGCGCCGCGATCTGGATCTGGCAGGTGCTCTCGAAGACGTACATCGACAGGAAGGCGTCGCCGATGGTTCTGCCCACGGTCAGCAGGCCGTGGTTGCGCAGCATCAGGAAGTTGGCGTGGCCCATGTCGGCCTGCAGGCGCGGCTTCTCGTCGTCGCGGAAGGCCACGCCCTCGTAGTCGTGGTAGGCCAGCGAGGCCAGCACGAAGGTGGACTGCTGGCTGATCGGCAGCACGCCGTGCTTCTGCGCGCTCACCGCGATGCCGGCGCGGGTGTGGGTGTGCAGCACGCACTGCACGTCCTCGCGCGCGGCATGCACCGCGCTGTGGATCACGAAGCCGGCCGGGTTCACGGGGTAGGGCGAGTCGATCACCTTGTTGCACTGCGCGTCGACCTTGATCAGGCTGGAGGCGGTGATCTCGTCGAACATCAGGCCGTAGGGGTTGATCAGGAAATGGTGCTCGGGCCCGGGGATGCGCGCGCTGATGTGGGTGAACACCAGGTCGCTCCAGCCGTACAGCGCCACGAGGCGGTAGCAGGCGGCCAGGTCCACGCGCAACTGCCATTCCTCGGCGGAGACGAGCTGGCGGATTTCGGAGTCGGTGGTGGCGGTCATGGGTGTCTCCTTGGAATGCACCCACTGTAGGCCGACGTCCGGCGTCCTGCTGTCAAGCGGTTGACAGCCCAAAGTTCTCATTGCCGGCAGGCCCGCCCGATCGAGCAGGCTTCTTGACCTGGCGCAACACGCGCCGGCGCGCGGCGTGGGACGCTCGGGCTTTCCAAGAGGAGACATGCATGACGCACGCCACCGTGAAGATCATCCGCGAGGAGCACGCCGCGCTGGCGGCGATGCTGCATTCCATCCTCCTGCTGCTGGCGCAGCATCGCCGGCAGGGCACGCTGCCCGACTTCGGGGTGCTGCGCGCCATGCTGTTCTACGTGGACGAGTTTCCCGAGAAGCGGCACCACCTCAAGGAATCCGCGCTGCTGTTTCCCAAGCTGCGGGCGCGAAGCCCGCTGCGGCGCGATCTGCTCGACCGGCTCGACCACGAGCATGCGCGCGGCGGCCGGCGGATCCGCGACGTGGAGTACGACCTCCTGGCCTTCGAGATGCTGGGCGAGCCGCGCCGCCGCGCCTTCGAGGAATCGATGAAGCACTACGTGGACTTCTACCTCGCCCACATGGCGCTGGAGGAAAGGGAGATCCTGCCGCTGGCCGAGCGGGTGCTGACCCCGGAGGACTGGGACGACCTGGACGCGGCCTTCCGGGCCAACCGCGATCCGCTGACCGGCTGCGAGCCCGAGGCGGACTACCGTGCGCTGTTCACGCGCATCGTCAATGCGGTGCCCGCACCGATCGGATTGGGCGCGGTCGCCTGAGGGCTGCCCTGGGCATGCGCCGCGCGCAGGCAGTCCTGCAGCAGCAGCGTCGCGCGCGAGGGCCGGGGCGAGCGCCGCGCCAGGCCCACGAAGCGGCACGCGTAGCGAAAGCGCGCCGGCGCCACCGCCCGCATGAGTCCGCGCCGCTCGAAGCTCTCCGCATAGTGGTCGGGCAGGAAGCCGAGGAAACGGCCCGAAAGGATCAGCGTGGCGATCGACTCCTGGTCGAAGCCGGTCGCCGTGCGCGGCAGGCGATGGCGATGGCTCAGTTCCATGTTGGGCGAATGCTCGCCCAGGCCCGCGAAGTCGTGCACGCGCAGCTTCTGCCAGGTCAGGCCGCGGTGCTCGGCGCCGAACAGCGGGTGCTGCGCGCCGCAGTACAGCAGCATGGTCTCGTCGAACAGCGTGTCGTAGGCCAGGCTGCGCGAGGCCCGGTGCGCGGGGATCACGCCCAGGTGGAAGCGCCCGTCGATCACGCCGCGCTCGATGGTGTTGATCGAGGCCACGTGCAGGCTCAGCGTGACGTCCGGCGCCTGCACGCGGAAGCGCGCGAGCGCCTCGCCGATGCGCGCCTGCGGGTTGCTGGCGGTCTTGTCGAAGACCGCGAGCTCCAGCCGGCCGCCCATGCGGTCGTGGATGTCGTCGATGCTGCCGCGGAAGGCGTCGACCGAGGCGAACAGGCGCAGCGTCTCGTCGTAGACCCGCTGGCCCTCCGGCGTGAGCGCGAAGCCGGCCCGCCCGCGCCGGCACAGCACCAGGCCGAGCCGGGTCTCCAGGTCCTTCACGTGGCGGCTGACGGTGGAGATGCCGATGTTGAGCTCCAGCTCGGCCGCCGCCATGCCGCCGCAGTCGGCCACGCTCCTGAACACGCGCAGCAGGCGCAGGTCCATGTCGGTGAGCTGGCCCAGCAGGGCGCGCGCCCGGGTGTCGGTTTTTTCTTGCATGAATCGGCAAGTGAAGAGTGATATTGCGCCATTTGTACCACTGACTGGCTGGCGAACAATGGCCGATTCCCAACCCGAGGAGCCCGCGCCATGACCGTCCTGACCGCCCAGACCGATGCCCCCGCCGCCGTGCGCACCGATGCCGCCTGGCTCGATGCCCACTGGATGCCCTTCACCGCCAACCGCGGCTTCAAGGCCGACCCGCGCATCGTCGTCGCGGGCGAGGGCGCCTACTACACCGACGCCGACGGCCGCAAGATCTTCGACGGACTGTCGGGCCTGTGGTGCTGCGGCCTGGGCCACGGCCGGCGCGAGATCAGCGAGGCGGTGAGCCGCCAGATCGCGACGCTGGACTACGCACCGGCCTTCCAGTTCGGCCATCCGCTGTCCTTCGCGCTGGCCAACCGCATCAAGGAACTCACGCCCGCGGGGCTGGACTACGTGTTCTTCACCGGCTCGGGCTCCGAGGCGGCCGACACCTCGCTGAAGATGGCCCGCGCCTACTGGCGCGCCAGGGGACAGGCCGGCAAGACGCGCCTGATCGGCCGCGAGAAGGGCTACCACGGCGTGAACTTCGGCGGCATCTCGGTCGGCGGCATCGCCGCCAACCGCAAGACCTTCGGCGAGGGCGTGGCGGCCGACCACCTGCCGCACACGCAGCTCGCGGCCAACGCCTTCACGCGCGGCATGCCCGAGGCCGGCGGCGCCGAGCTGGCCGACCGCCTGCTGGACCTGATCGCGCTGCACGACGCCTCCACCATCGCGGCGGTGATCGTGGAGCCCTTCTCGGGCTCGGCCGGGGTGGTGGTGCCGCCGCGCGGCTACCTGCAGCGCCTGCGCGAGATCTGCACCGCGCACGGCATCCTGCTGATCTTCGACGAGGTCATCACCGGCTTCGGCCGCTGCGGCGCGCTCACGGGGGCCGAGGCCTTCGGCGTGGTGCCGGACATCATGAACCTCGCCAAGCAGGTGACCAACGGCGCGCAGCCGCTGGGCGCGGTGGTGGCGGGCAGGGAGATCTACGACACCTTCATGGCCGCCGGCGGGCCGGACTACATGCTCGAGTTCCCGCACGGCTACACCTACTCGGCGCACCCGGTGGCCTGCGCCGCCGGCCTGGCGGCGCTGGACGTGCTGGTGAAGGAAGACATGCCCGGCCGCGTGCGCGCCCTGGCGCCGTACTTCGAGGAGGCGGTGCACGGCCTGCGCGGCGCGAAGCACGTGACGGACATCCGCAACTTCGGCCTGGCCGCGGGCCTGACCATCGCGCCGCTGCCCGGCGAGCCGGCGCGCCGGCCCTACGAGATCGCGATGGCGTGCTGGAAGAAGGGCTTCTATGTGCGCTACGGCGGCGACACCATCCAGCTCGCGCCGCCCTTCATCGCCGAGAAGGCGGAGATCGACCGGCTGATCGGCGCGCTCGGCGACGCGCTGGCCGAGGTCGCCTGACGACTGCGGACGCTCAACGGATGATGCGCCCGTCCGCCGTGATCGACACGAGGTCGATCACGGAGGTCGCGTCGCGGATGCCGGCGCGCAGCGGCAGCCGGTAGCCGCCCACGTCGTGGCCGGTCATGCCCGCGAGCGTGCGCTGCAGCGTGGCCCGGCCGGCGCCGCGGCCGGTGCGCAGCAGCGCCTCGCCCAGCGCCTTGGCGGCGATGTAGCCTTCCAGGCTCTCGTAGGTCGGCGTCTGGTCGGAGTCCTCGATCGCCGCCAGGTACTCGCGCACGATCGGCACCGCCGTGCGGCGCGGCGAGGGCACCACCTGCGACACCACCACGCCGCCGATGTCCTTGCCCAGCGCGGTGAACAGCGGATCGATGCCGACCACGGAGAAGTTCAGGAAGGCGCCCGCGTAGCCGGCGCGGCGCATCTTCGGGATGAAGGCGGCGGTGGTCATGAACAGCGCCGCCTGCACGATGGCCTGCGGCCGCGCCGCCTGCAGCGCGGCCACGGCCGCATCCACCTGATCGCTGTGGCTCGGCACGAAGGCGGTGGCCGCCAGCGGCGGCAGCTTGAGCTCGGCGATGGCGTGGTTCACCGCTGCCAGGCCCGCGCGGCCCATGGCGTCGTCCTCGGCCAGCAGCGCCAGCCGCGCGTGGCCCAGCGTGGCGCAGTGCTGGACCATCTTGAACGCCTCGTCCGCCATGCTCGGGCGCACGTGGAAGACGTGCGGATGCGCGGCGTCGCGCAGCGTGTCCGCTGCGGCGAAGGGCGCGAGCAGCGGCGCATTCTCCCGGTGCGCCACGGCCGCGGCCGCATCGGCGCTGGCGGTGCCGACGAAGCCGAACAGCAGGTCGGCGCCCTCGTCGAGCAGCTTCTTCGCGTTGGCGCCGGCGCGCTGCGCCTCGTAGCCGTCGTCGAGCTGGCGCAGCTCCAGCCGCACCGGGCTGCCGGGCCTGCGGTTCCAGGCATCGACGCAGAGCTTGGCGCCGGCCGCGAAGGCCAGGCCGATCTCGCTGGCCGCGCCGGTCAGCGGCACCGACTGGCCCATCACCACGGGCTTGCCGGCGGGCATCGCCCACGCCGGCACGCCCGTGCAGGCCGCCGTGCCTGCCGCCACCAACCACTGCCTGCGTGTCGCCATGGCTGCTCCAATGACATTTGGTAACAATTCGTTCATGGTAGCGCCGAAGCAGCCGCCATGCCAGGGGCGACGAGGCCTTTCGATAATGGCGTGATGAAAATCACCTTCATGGTCGCCCTGGTGACGAGCACCTTCATCCTGACGGCCTGCACGCTGCCGCCGAAGCCGGTCGAGGCGCCCGTGGCGCCGACTGCCGACCTGCCACCCACCGCGCCGCCGGTGATGCAAGCGCCTGTCCCGCAGTCGCCACGGGCCATGGCGGCCGTGTCGCAGCCGCGGGTGCTGCGGCGCGTCGACCCGCGTTATCCGCCGCAACTGATGGAGGAAGGCGTAGAGGGCCGCGTGCAGGCTCAGTTCGTCGTCGATGCCCAGGGCGTGCCCGGGGAGGTGACGATCGTGCATGCCTCGCACCCGCTGTTCGCCAAGGCGGTGCGCGACACGGTGCGTGCCTGGCGCTTCGAGCCGGCGCGCGACGCGCAAGGGACGCCGCTGCGTGCGCGGGTGGCGATGCCCTTCCAGTTCAAGCTGCAGTGAGCGCCCTCAGCGGCGTGTGAACACCAGGTCCCACACGCCGTGGCCCAGGCGCAGGCCGCGGTTCTCGAACTTGGTCAGCGGGCGGTAGTCCGGCTTGGGTGCGTAGCCGTCCGCACGGCTGTTCGTCAGCAGCGGCTCCTGCGAGAGCACGTCCAGCATCTGCTCGGCATAGGGCTGCCAGTCGGTGGCGCAGTGCAGGTAGCCGCCGGGCGTCAGCCGCTCGGCGAGCTTGTGCACCAGCGGCGGCTGGATCAGCCGGCGCTTGTGATGCCGCTTCTTGTGCCACGGGTCGGGAAAGAAGACGTGCACGCCGGCCAGCACGCCCGGCGGCAGCATGTGGTCGAGCACGTCCACCGCGTCGTGCGCGCAGATGCGGATGTTGTGCAGGTCCTGCTCGCCGATGCGCTTGAGCAGGGCGCCGACGCCGGGCTCGTGCACTTCGCAGCACAGGAAGTTCTTCTCGGGCATCAGGCCGGCGATGTGCGCCGTGGCCTCGCCCATGCCGAAGCCGATCTCCAGGATCGTCGGTGCGTGGCGGCCGAAGGCGGCGTCGAGGTTCAGCGGCTCGGCGCGGTAGGGCAGCAGGAAGCGCGGCCCCAGGTCCTGGACGGCGCGCGCCTGGGCGCCGGTGGTGCGCCCGGCGCGGCGCACGAAGCTGCGCAGGCGCCGCTGCGGCACGGAAGGGGTGTGGTCGCCGTCCTGCGGCTCGGGGTCGGTGGGGAGATGCGTCACGGCCGCGGATTGTAGAGAGCCGCCCAGGCCGGCACCCAGCGCGCCAGCGCCTGGGCCACGGTGTCGCCCGGCGCCGCGGGCGGCAGGCCGAGCACCCGGGCGGCCGCGGACAGCGCCGCCGCGGCCGCCTGCGGCGTGCCGGTGTCGATCGGCGCGGCGCCGTTCTGCTTGGACAGCTTCTCGCCGTCGGCGCCGCGCACCAGCGGCGTGTGCAGGTAGCTCGGCGTGGGCAGGCCCAGCGCGCGCTGCAGCAGGATCTGGCGCGCGGTGTTGTCGGCCAGGTCCTCGCCGCGCACGACGTCGGTGATGCCTTGTTCTGCATCGTCGACCACCACGGCCAGCTGATAGGCCCAGGGGCCGTCGGCGCGGCGCAGCACGAAGTCGCCGACCTCGCGCACCACGTCCTGCTGCTGCGCGCCCAGGCGGCGGTCGTGCCAGTGCAGGGGTTGGTGCGATCCGGACTTCCATGCGGCGAAGCGCCAGGCGCGCGCGGCCTTGCCGTGCAGCCCTGTGCGGCAGGTGCCGGGGTAGACGCGCTCCCCGTGGCGCACGTGGGCGAGGCCCTGGCGCGCGAGCGCCTCGTCGATGTCCCTGCGCGAGCAGCCGCAGGGATAGGCCAGGCCGGCACCGGTCAGCTGCGACAGCGCCTTTTCGTAGCGCGCGCCGCGCTGCGTCTGCCAGACCGGGGTGTCGTCGGGCCGCAGGCCGCAGGCGTCGAGCTGGTGCAGGATGTGCTCGCCCATGCCCGGCAGGCAGCGCGTGGTGTCGGCGTCCTCGATGCGCACCAGCCAGCGCGCCTGCGCGCCGCGTGCGCGCACGTCGAGCCAGCTGGCGAGTGCGGCGACCAGCGAGCCCGCGTGCAGCGGCCCCGTGGGCGATGGCGCAAACCTGCCGGCGGCGCTCACACCACGGCCAGCGCCAGCGACAGGCCCGACACGAACGCATCCTCCACCCGGTGCCCGATGCACCAGTCGCCCGCCACGCCGATGCGTGCACGGGCGTCCCACAGGTGGGTGCGGCCCAGCGGCGTCTCGGTCTTGGCCTCGGGCCAGCAGCGCGTCTGCGCGTAGGCGGGGGTGGCATGGATGCCGGTGATCTCGGCGAAGGCGCGCAGCAGCTTGGCCTCGATGCGCGGCGCGTCGTCGCGCAGGTGCTCCAGCGACCAGGCGGGGCTGGCCTGCAGCGTCCAGCGCTCGATGCGGTCGCGCCCGGGCTTGGAGGATTCGCGCGCCAGCCAGGCCACGCGGTGGTGCGTGCTGAGCGAGGCGTTCCACTGCGGGCCGAGGTGGGGCAGCGTCGGCTGGCTGGCCTGGGGGAAGGCGATCATCAGCGTCCAGCATGGCGCGATGCGCACGGCCGCCACGCGCTGCTGCAGCGCGGGCGCCGGGCCGCCGAGCAGGGCACCGGCGCGCGCGGGCGGCACGGCGAGCAGCACCGCGTCGAAGCCCGAGTACACCTGCTGCGCGCCGTCGGCCGCGGCGGTGCGCACCTGCCGGCGGCGGGCGTCGAGCGCATCGGCCTCGATCGCGGTCACCGTGGTGCCGGTCACCAGCGCCTCGCCCAGGGGCGCGGCCCAGCGGGCCACCAGGGCGTCCATGCCCGGCACGGCGACCCAGTGCGGCTCCGGCCGCGGCAGGGCGGCTTCGGCGACGCGGCCGTGCGGGTCGAGCACGCGCACCGCGTTGGCGCTCCACGGGCGGCACACGCCGGGTGCGGTGTCGAGCGCCAGGGCGAAGCGGGGATCGCGCACGGTGAAGTACTGGGCGCCGCTGTCGAAGCGCCCGAAGGGGGTGGTCTCGCTGGCCATGCGGCCGCCGGCCGACGCCTCGCGCTCGAACACCGTCACGCGGTGCCCGGCCTGCACCAGCGTGCGGGCGCAGGCGATGCCGGCCATGCCGGCGCCGACGACGGCGACATGCCGCGGGGCCGGGTTTCGAGGTTTCAGAGGTTTCGGGGTGGCGGTTCTCCGGGTGGTCATGGCGCTTTCTTTTCCGAGTGGCGGGCAGGGCGACTCTAACCGCCTTCGCCCTCAGGGACGGTTTCCGAGCGCCTGGCGGATCGCGGCCATGGCCTCGCCGATCTGCCGCGCATCGGCCTGGCCGAAGCCCAGGGCCAGGGCACCCGCGCCGGCGGCGTCGAGCCGGTAGCGGGACAGCGCTTCCACCGCGATGCCGCGCTGCGCCAGCGCGGCGGCGACAGGCGCATCCTGCACGCCCGCGGGCAGCTCGAGCGTGACGTGCAGGCCCGCGCAGGACGGGTAGGGCGCCAGGATGGGCCGTGCGGCCTGCAGGATGGCATCACGCCGGGCCTCGTAGAGGCGGTGCATCTTCCGGACATGGCGCCGCAGGTGCCCGTCGCGCATGAACGACGCCAGCGTCTCCTGCGTGTGGATCGCGCACTGCCAGTCGCCGAGCGTCTTGGCGCGCGCCAGCGCGTCGCGCGCCCAGGGCGGGGCGATGACGAAGCCGATGCGCAGCGCGGGAAAGAGCGTTTTCGAGAACGTGCCGACGTAGAAGACGCTGCCCTGCGAATCCAGCGTCTTCAGGGCGTCGAGGCTGCGGCCGCCGTAGCGGAATTCGCTGTCGTAGTCGTCCTCGACGATGCAGCCGTCCACCTCGCGCGCCCACTGCAGAAGCGCGACGCGCCGCTCGGCCGACAGCACCACGCCCAGCGGGAACTGGTGCGAGGGCGTGAGGCACACCACCCGCGCCTGCCTGGGAATGCGCGCCACGACGAGGCCCTGCGCATCGACCGGCACGCCGGCGATGCGCGCGCCGTGCGCCGCGAAGGCCTCGCGCGCGAGCGGGTAGCCGGGGTCTTCCACCGCGACCGTCGTCCTGCCGGGCGTGACGAGGATGCGCGCGATCAGGTCGAAGGCCTGCTGCGCGCCGCAGGTCACCATCACGTCGCCGGCGGTGCAGGCCACGGCCCGCAGGGCGGAGACATGCTGCACCAGCATGTCGCGCAGCGGCAGATGGCCCAGGGCGTCCTGGCCGTAGCCCAGCGGCACCTGGCCGAGGCGGCGCACCGCGCGCGCATGCAGGCGGTTCCAGGTGCCGAAGGGGAAGTGCCGCAGCTCGGGCTGGCCCAGGCGCAGGTCGATGCGGATGGGCGGCTGGCCGCCCGGTGGCGGCGAGGCGGCGGGTGTCTGCCAGCGCGGGTGCAGCCGGTGGCGGGCGTCGGCGGGCTGCTGCGGCCGTGCCGGCTGCATCGTGCGCTGCGCCGTGGCGCTGACCTGCGTGCCGCCGGCGCCATGGGCCTGCAGATAGCCCTCGGTCTGCAACTGCTCGTACACCGCCAGCACGGTGTTGCGCGAGATGCCCAGCGCCTGCGCCAGGCTGCGGGTCGCGGGCAGGCGGACACCCGCGGCCAGCCGGCCGGACAGGATGGCCTGCCGCATCTGCACCTGCAATTGCGACTGCAGGTTCCGCCCGCCGCGCGGCGGGAGCGAGATGCACTGCAGCAGCAGGGATTCGCTTGGCTCCATGAAGTCTTCGGATTTTGGCTCTTTTATGGGGCTATCGCCATTCCTAGCATGGGCACTATGAAGGATTCATCAGGAGCCATGCCATGAAATTCCGACACATTGCCGCGCTGCTGATGCTGGGCGCCCTCTGGGGCCTGTCCTACACCTTCATGGCGCTCGGGGCATCGCAGTTCGGGCCGTGGGCCCTGGCGGGGGTGCGCGCTGCCGGCGCGGCCTGTCTGCTGTCGCCCTTTCTCGCGACGCCCGCCGGCCGGGCGGCGGTGCGCGGCCACTGGCGGGCCATCGCCTTCGTGGGCATCACGGGTTCCGCGCTGCCTTTCGTGCTGTTCAACTACGCGGCGCTGTCCATCCATGCAGGCCTGTCGTCGGTCTTCAGTGCCGGCGCGACGCTGTTCACCGCGCTGCTGGCGACGCTGTGGCTCGGGGAAGTGCTGCCCGCGCGGCGCTGGCTGGGCCTGCTCATCGGCTTCCTCGGCGTCTTCGGCCTGGCGTTCGCCAAGGTGCGGACCAGCTTCGCGATCGGCAGCGCCGCCGAGGCGCTGGCGGTGGCGGCGTGCCTGGCGGCCACCGTGCTGTACGGCGTGGCCTCCACCAGCACGCGGCGCTTCCTGGGCGAGGTGCCGCCGCTGGTGGTGGCCGCCGGCAGCCAGCTGGCATCGGCGCTGGCGCTGATGCCCCTGGCCGCCTGGCAATGGCCGCAGGCCATGCCGTCGCCGGGGGCCTGGCTGAGCGCCGGCGCGCTGGCGGTGCTGTGCACGGCCCTGGCCTACATCCTGTTCTTCTCGCTCATCGCGCGGCTCGGCCCGTCCAGGACCATGACGGTGACGTTCGTGATCCCGGTGTTCGGCCTGCTCTGGGCGTTCGTCCTGCTGGGCGAAATCCCGTCCGCCGCCATGGTGGTCGGCTGCGCGGTGATCCTGCTCGGCACCGCGCTCGCGCTGGGCCGTGCGCCGGTGCCGGGGCGATCGCTGCGGGACGCCTTGTCGCTGGGCGAGGGTGCTAGACGACCGGTCTAGTTGGCGCTACAGTGCGGCGCCATGAGCCCAACCGCTGCCATCGACGTCCGCCGGCACATCCTCGACGTGGCCCAGCCGCTGCTGCTGCACAAGGGCTTCACCGCGGTCGGCCTGGCCGAGGTGCTGGCGGCGGCGCAGGTGCCGAAGGGCTCGTTCTATCACTACTTCGGCTCCAAGGAGGCCTTCGGCGAAGCGGTGCTCGAGGCCTACTTCGCCGACAACCATGCGCGCATGGACGCGCTGCTGGCGCAGCCCGGCACGGCCGCGCAGCGGCTGATCGGCTACTTCCACGACTGGCTCGACGCGCAGACCGGCGACGAGGCGCAAAGCCGCTGCCTGGCGGTCAAGCTCGGCGCGGAGGTGTGCGACCTGTCCGAAAGCATGCGTGCGGCGCTGGAGCGAGGCACCCGCGGCGTGACCGAACGCCTGGCGCGCTGCATCGAGGCGGGCGGGGCGGACGGCTCGCTGCCGGCCGTGGCGGATGCGCGGGCGGTCGCGCTCGCGCTCTACCAGAGCTGGCTCGGCGCCAGCCTGCTGGCCAAGATCGCCCGCGACCGGGCGCCGCTGGACACGGCCATGGCCGGCACGCGGCAACTGCTCGGTCTGGCGCAGGACGCCTGAGGCGGGAGAACGAATGCGTCCCATCTTTTTTTGCGCCCGTTTCCTAGACGACCGGTCTATTCACGACGACCGGTCTCCCATCCCATCCCCACCCCAGGAGCCAATCCATGCCTGAAACCGATACCGTCAATCGCCGCGTCGTCCTCGCCGCGCGTCCGCACGGCCTGCCGACACTGCAGGACTTCCGTCTCGAGGAAAGCGCCGTGCCCACGCCGGGCGACGGACAGGTGCTGCTGCGCACGCTGTACCTGTCGCTCGACCCGTACATGCGCAACCTGATGGACGAGATCGGGCCGGTCTATGCGCCGTCGGTGCGGCTGGGCGAGCCCATGGCCGGCGGCACCGTCAACCGCGTCGTGGCCTCCAGGCACCCGCAATGGCGCACCGGCGACCTGGTGCTCGGCGGCGCCGGCTGGCAGGACTACGCGCTGTCGGACGGCCAGGATCTGCTGGCGCTCGGCGAGATGGCGCAGCCGTCGCTGGCGCTGGGGGGGCTCGGCATGCCCGCGTTCACCGCCTACGTCGGCCTGCTGGACATCGGCCAGCCCAAGCCGGGCGACACCGTGGTCGTGGCCGCGGCGACCGGCGCGGTCGGCGCCGTGGTCGGGCAGATCGCCAAGCGCGAGGGCGCGCGCGTGGTCGGCATCGCCGGCGGCGTCGACAAGAGCCGCTACGCCGTCGAGGAACTCGGCTTCGACGCCTGCCTCGACCGCCGCGATCCGCAACTGGCCGAGCGCCTCGCCGCCGTCTGTCCGGACGGTATCGACGTCTATTTCGAGAATGTCGGCGGCGCGGTGTTCGACGCGGTGCTGCCGCTGCTCAACATCGGCGCGCGCGTGCCGGTGTGCGGGTACATCGCGCACTACAACGACGAGACGCCGCCGCCCGGGCCGGACCGCCTGCCGCAACTGACGGCGGCGCTGCTGCAGAAGCGCATCCGCATGCAGGGTTTCATCATCCTCGACCACTACGCCGAGCGCTTCGACGACTTCCGCCGCGACATGGGCGAGTGGGTTGCCGCCGGCCGGGTGAGGCTGCGCGAGGAACGGATCGATGGACTGGAGAACGCGCCGGCGGCATTCATCGGCCTGCTCGAGGGGCGCAACTTCGGCAAGCTGGTGGTGCGCGTTGCCGGCGCTTGAGCGCGGCTTCTTTCGGGCCGTTCCTCAGCCCGAACGGTTCACGCCCAGCAGCTCGTGCAGCCGCGTGCTGGTGGTCGTGTACTGCAGCGGCACGGCCTTGCCGGGGAAGACCAGGGCCGTGGCGCCCCAGGCGGCCAGGGTGGCTTCGTGGAAGCCGCAGACGATGAGCTTCTTCTTGCCCGGGTAGGTGTTGATGTCGCCCACAGCGAACACGCCGCGTTCGCGGGTCTCGAACTTCTCGGTGTCCACGGGCACCTGCTTGCGCACCAGCTCCAGGCCCCAGTCGGCGATCGGCCCCAGGCGCGGCGAGATGCCCAGGCAGGCGATCAGGGCATCGGCGGCCAGCGCCACGGTGTCTTCCTGCGGCGTCGTGACCTGCAGCGTCCGGCCGTCGAAGGCGGCGGGCATGCCGACCACGAGGCGGATCGCGCCGTCGGCGATGCGCGCGCGCAGGGCGGCGACCGTGGCGTCGGCGGCCTGGAAGCCGTCGCGGCGGTGCACCAGCGTGACAGAGCGGGCCCGGCCGGCGAGGGCCAGGGCGGTGTCCAGCGCGGCGGCGTCGCCGCCGTGGACGATCACCGCCTGGCCGTCGAAGCGCTCGAGCGCATCCGGGTGGTAGAACAGCCGCGTGCCCTCGAACTGCGCGATGTCCTCGACGGTCATGCGCCGCGGCACGAAGGCGCCGACGCCGGCGGCGATGAAGACCGTGGTGGCCAGGAAGGTGGTGCCGGCGCCGGTGCCCACGCGCCAGCGGCCGTCGTCCTCGCGCGCCAGCGTGGCGACCTGCTCGCCCAGGTGCATGACGGGCCGGAAGGGCGCGACCTGCTCCAGCAGCGCCTCGACCAGGCCGCGGCCGGTGGTGGCGGGCGTGCCGGGAATGTCGTAGATGGGCTTGTCGCCGTACAGCTCCACGCACTGGCCGCCCGCATGGGGCAGGGCATCGACGATGTGGCAGGGGATCTCGAGCAGGCCGAGCTGGAAGGCCTGGAACAGCCCCACCGGCCCGGCGCCGATGATCAGCGCGCTGGTGTCGATGGGCTGCTGGGGCATCCGGCTTACTTGACCAGTTCCGAGATCTTGCCCGGCTTGTCCTTCCACTCGTCGGCGTCGGGCAGCGGAGACTTGCGCTTGGTGATGCTCTTCCAGCCGTCGGCGCGCGCCAGATCGGCGTTGAGCGCGATGAAGGCGAGCTGGTCGGCGGGCAGGTCTTCCTCGGCGTAGATGGCGTTGGCCGGGCACTCGGGGATGCAGACGGCGCAGTCGATGCACTCGTCCGGATCGATCACCAGCATGTTCGGACCTTCGCGGAAGCAGTCCACGGGACACACGTCGACGCAATCGGTGTATTTGCAGCGGATGCAGTTTTCAGAGACGACGTGGGTCATTGCGGTCGGAAGCCAGAAGTGATGATGCTTTTTGGAGGAAACGCTGAATTTTAGTGGTTTTGCACCGGCGGCCTTACCAGCACCGCCGCCGCGGTCTTGTGCGAGGCGGTATCCACCAGCACCAGCGAGCCCAGGGCGCGCGACTGCGCGAAGGGCAGCACGGCCAGCGGCTGCTGCAGCGCCAGCACCACGTCGCCGATGGCGTTGGCCTCCAGCTGCGTGGCCGGCTCGGCTTCCAGCGAGTTGATGTTCAGGCGGTCGACCACGCGTGCGACCTTGGCCTTGACCCAGCGGTGGCCCTGCAGCGCCCAGTAGACGCGCCCCGGCACCAGCGGCTCGTCGTCCAGCCAGGCGACGGTGGCGGTGATCTCGCGCGCCGGCTCGAAGGCATGGGGCTCGAGCAGCCAGTCGCCGCGCGAGACGTCCACCTCGCGGTCGAGCACGATGCCGGCGCTGTGGCCGGCGTGCACCGTCTTCGGCTGGCGCGTGTGGCTGAGCACGCGCGCCACCGTGGCGCTCTGGCCGCTGGGCAGGACGGCGATGCGCTGGCCCGGCTCCACGTGTCCGCTGGCCACGCGGCCCCAGAAGACGCGGCGGCCCTGCGAGGTCTCGGCCGAGGCGGAGAACTTCTCGACCCACTGCACCGGGAAGGCGAAGGGCACGGCCTCGTCCTGCACGGTGACCGGCAGGCCTTCCAGCAGCTCGAGCAGGCTGGGGCCCTCGTAGCCGGCCCAGCCTTCGTGGCGCGTGGCCACGTTCCAGCCCTTGAGTGCCGAGATCGGCACCGTGGCGGCCACGCGCACGCCGGCGGCTTCGGCGAAGTCGGCCAGCGCGGCCGAGATGCGCTCGAAGGCCAGCGCGGCCTCGTCGATGGCGTCGAGCTTGTTGACCGCGAACACGATGGACTGCACGCGCAGCAGGTGCGCCAGCAGGGTGTGGCGGCGCGTCTGCGGCAGCAGCTCGCGCGCCACGACCTCGCCTTCGTCGACCTGCGCGGCCCATTTGAGCTTGGTGGCGTCGATCAGCACCACCGCGGCATCGGCGCTGGAGGCGGCCGTGACCATGTTGCGGGTGTACTGCTCGTGGCCCGGCGCGTCGCCGATGATGAACTTGCGATTGGCGGTGGAGAAGTAGCGGTAGGCCACGTCGATGGTGATGCCCTGCTCGCGCTCGGCCGACAGGCCGTCGGTGAGCAGCGCCAGGTCGACCTCGCCGCCGCGCTGCACGCCGGCGAGCTGATCCTGCAGCACCGCCCGGCTGTCCACCAGCAGGCGGCCGATCAGCGTGCTCTTGCCGTCGTCCACGCTGCCGCAGGTGATGAAGCGCAGGGCGGCGCCGGTGTCGGCGTGGGCCGCGGCGATCTCGGGAAGCAGGGTCGTGGCGTCCATCAGAAGTAACCGTCTTTCTTGCGCTTTTCCATCGAGGCTTCGGAGGTCTTGTCGTCCATGCGCGTGGCGCCGCGCTCGCTGACCTCGGCCGCCAGGGTCTCGATCACCACGTCGCCGGCGTCGGCCGCCAGGCTGTCGACCGGGCAGGTGCAGGTGATGTCGCCCACGGTGCGGAAGCGCACGTCGCGCAGCTGCACCGATTCGCCGTCGCGCGGCGGGGTGAGCCCGGTCACCGGCACCAGCAGGCCGCGGCGCTCCACCACCTCGCGCTTGTGCGTGTAGTAGATCGAGGGCAGGGCGACGTTCTCACGCTCGATGTACTGCCACACGTCCAGTTCGGTCCAGTTGGAGATCGGGAACACGCGAAAGTGCTCGCCCGGCGCCAGGCGGGTATTGAACAGGGTCCACAGCTCGGGGCGCTGGTCCTTGGGCTGCCATTGGCCGAAGCTGTCGCGGTGCGAGAAGATGCGCTCCTTGGCGCGCGCCTTCTCCTCGTCGCGGCGCGCGCCGCCGATCAGTGCGTCGAAGCGGAATTCCTCGATCGCCTCCAGCAGCGTGACCGACTGGTGCACGTTGCGCGATTCGCCCGGGTGGGCCAGCCGCACGGTGCCGCGCGCCATCGAATCCTCCACGCTGCGCACGATCAGCTCGGCGCCCAGTTCGGCGGCGCGCTGGTCGCGGAACTGCGTGACCTCGGGGAAGTTGTGGCCGGTGTCGATCATCAGCAGCGGGTAGGGCAGATGGCCGGCACCGAAGGCCTTCTCCGCGCACTTGAGCATCACCAGCGAGTCCTTGCCGCCGGAGAACAGCAGGGTGGGGCGCTCGAAGGCGGCCGCGACCTCGCGCAGGATGAAGATGGTTTCTTCCTCGAGCGCGTCGAGGTGGGTGTTGGACAGGCGCGCAGGGGAGTGCATCGAAGGTGACAGCAGTTCGTGTTCGGTACGTGCGTTCATGTTGTTCGTCTGCGGGATCGGTGAAGGCGTGCGGTGCGCGAAGCTTCAGTGCGCCAGGTGGAGGCCGCATTCGCGGTTGTCTTCGCCCTTGGTCGGATCCGCGTAGTCGAAGTTGTTGGGCAAGCCGTGAGCCACGCAGTATTCGTGCAGCTCTTTCGAGCTCCAGTGCAGCAGCGGCGCCACCTTGATCAGTCCGTCGGGGTTGATGCCGACCGGATCCATCTGCGCACGCACGGCGGTGTCGGTGGCCCGCAGGGCGGTGAACCACACCTGCGGCGCGGTTTCGCGCAGCGCGCGCGCGAAGGGCTCCAGCTTGACCTCCTCGGTGAAGGCGGCATGGCGCGGGTCGTCGAGCGCCGGCGTCGGGCCTTCCACGGCCTCGCGGTGCGCGCGCGAGCGGCGCGGCAGGTAGATGCGCAGCTTGAGCCCGAGCCGCTTCGTCAGTTCGTCGGCGAAGCGGTAGGTGGCCTCGGTGTTGTAGCCGTTGTCCATCCAGACGACGGGTACGTCCGGATCGGCGCGCGTGACCATGTGCAGGATCACCGCCTCGAAGGGCCGGAAGTTGGTCGTGACGATGGCGGGCCGGCCCAGGCCGAGGGCCCAATCCACCAGCCCCTCGGCGTTCCGGCCGAGTTCCGCGTTGATGTGTGCGAGGTCGATGCTCATGTCCGGCCGGCCGCATGGCTGAAATGCGGCGCGGTGTGCACCGCATCGCCCTGGTAGAAGGCGGCGAAGCGGTCGAACTGGCGCTGGGCATCGGTCGCGTCCACGCCCTCGGCGAGCACGGCGCTGGAAAAGCCGGTGCGCTCCATCTGCACCAACTGGTCGACCAGCACGTCGCCGGTGGCGCGGATGTCGCCCTTGAAGCCCAGGCGGCGGCGCAGCAGGAAGGCCTGGCTGTAGGCGCGGCCGTCGGTGAACTTCGGGAAGTGCAGGTCGATGCGCTCGATGTCGTCGAGGTTGACCTCGATCGCCAGCGGGTCGGCATCGTTGGCCAGTTGCAGCACCTTCGGGCTGCCGTCGTCCACGTGCTCCTCGGCGGCGAGGATGCGCAGGGTCTTCCTCATGCCGCTTCCTCCACCTTGAAGCGCGCGCCGTTGGCCGCCGCCTTGAACGGGTCGTGGCCGACGCGGCGCAGCGTGTCGATGAAGTTCTCGCCCGCCGCGCGCGTGTCGCGGTAGGCGGTGAGCACGGCCTCGATCACATCGGGCACTTCGGCCGCGGAGAACGAGGGGCCGACCACCTTGCCCGGCTGCGCCGGGCCGCTGAGGTCGGAGCCGTCGGAGCCGCCCAGCGTGACCTGGTACCACTCCTTGCCGTCCTTGTCGACGCCCAGGATGCCGATGTGCCCGCTGTGATGGTGGCCGCAGGAGTTGATGCAGCCGCTGATGTGCAGGTCGATCTCGCCGATGTCGTCGAGTTCGTCTAGGTCCTGGTAGCGCTCGGTGATCGCCTCGGCGATCGGGATCGAGCGCGCATTGGCCAGGCCGCAGAAGTCGCCGCCGGGGCAGGCGATCATGTCGGTGAGCAGGTGCACGTTGGGGCTGGCGAAGCCGGCCGCGCGCGCGGCCAGCCACAGGGCGTGCAGGTCTTCGGCATGCACCCAGGGCAGCAGCACGTTCTGGTCGTGCGTCACGCGCACCTCGCCGGCCGAGAAGCGGTCGGCCAGCACGGCGATGGTGTCGAGCTGGTCGGCCGAGGCGTCGCCGGGCGCCTGGCCGCGGCGCTTGAAGGACAGCGTCACGGCGCGCAGCAGCGGGTTCTGGTGCGGCGCCACGTTGCGCTGCAGCCAGCGGGCGAACAGCACGTCGTCGTCGGCATGGGCGCGCAGCTCGGCATCGGTCTTCTCGGCGCTCTGGAACACGCGGGTGGCCAGGGCCGGCGGCACGAAGGAGGCGCTGACGCGCTCCAGCTCGGACTGCGGAATGGTGTGCGGACCGCCGTCGTGCTCGACCACCTGGCGGAACTCGGCCTCCACGTCGTCGATGTAGCGCTGGCCCTCGGCCTTGACCAGGATCTTGATGCGCGCCTTGTAGATGTTGTCGCGCCGGCCGTAGCGGTTGTAGACCCGCACCACCGCCTCGAGGTAGTTCATGATCTGGTTCCACGGCAGGAACTCGCGCAGCACCGTGCCGATGATCGGGGTGCGGCCCATGCCGCCGCCGACCTGCACCCGGAAGCCCAGCTCGCCGGCCTCGTTCTTGACCAGTTTCAGGCCCACGTCGTGCCAGCCGCTGGCGGCGCGGTCTTCGGCGGCGCCGGTGATCGCGATCTTGAACTTGCGCGGCAGGAAGGCGAACTCGGGGTGCAGCGTGCTCCACTGGCGCAGGATCTCGGCGAAGGGGCGCGGATCGGCCACTTCGTCCACCGCGATGCCGGCACGCTCGTCGCTGGTGATGTTGCGGATGCAGTTGCCGCTGGTCTGGATGCCGTGCATGTCGACCGAGGCCAGCAGTTCCATCACCTCCGCGCTCCTGGCCAGCGGGATCCAGTTGTACTGCACGTTCTGGCGCGTGGTGAAGTGCGCGTAGTGGGTCGGCAGCTTGTGCGTGCCGAACTTGGCCTGCGTCTCCAGGGCGTGCTTGTAGACGGCCGCTTCGGGCTCGTCGTACTCGCGCGCGATCGTCGCGAGCACGCGCAGCTGGCGGCTGGACAGCTCGCCGTAGGGCACCGCCACGCGCAGCATCGGCGCGTAGCGCTGCACATACCAGCCGTTCTGCAGCCGCAGCGGGCGGAACTGCTCTTCGCTGAGCTTGCCGGTTTGCCAGCGCTCGAGCTGGTCGCGGTATTGCGCGGCACGCAAGCGCACGAACTGGCGATCGAAATCTGTGTATTGGTACATCGTGTGGATAGAGGCCTGGGGCGGACATGACCCGCCGTTTCGCGAAGGCGCCACTCTAGAACAGCGCCTTATGGAGCCAAACTATTTTTTGGTTCGTGTCTTATGCGGATAAGCTTATTCCCCAGCATCCATGCGGGTCGCGGGGCGATGGAATGCTTATTCCGGATAAGGCGTATCCGGCCGCTGCCGAGCTGCCCCGGCACGCGCAAGCCCTCGTGCGACGCCGGGCGCGAGCTTCTTCACATAGGCCTCGGCATGTCCCAGCGGCCTGCCGTTGTGGGCGCGCACCTCCAGGCGCCGGATGGGCTGCCCGGTCTTGCGGTCCACCATCGGCGCGCAGTGCTCCCGCGGGCCGTACAGATGGTCCTGGCCCCATTGGCGCAGTCCCACCACGACCGGAAAGAGCGCCTGCCCCTTGGGCGTGAGCTGGTATTCGTGATAGGCCGTGCCGTCCGAGGCCGGCACGAGTTCCAGGATGCCATCTTCCACCAGCGCCTGCAGGCGCTGCGCGAGGATGTTGCGCGCCACGCCGAGGCTGCGCTGGAACTCGCCGAATCGGCGCATGCCGTCGAAGGCGTCGCGCACCAGCAGCAGCGACCAGCGGTCGCCGATCAGGTCGAGCGACCGCGCCATCGGGCACGGATCGCTCTTGAGACTTTTCCTCTTGGCCACAGTGGATCTCCTTGGTAGTTGCATTTTAAAACTGCGATATCTACACTGCATGAAGTTTTAATTTGAAACTAGTTTCGAGAGAGGACTGACATGCGCAATGACGAAGCGCTTCGCGATCCTGTCGCTGCCGGGCTGCGGCTGTCCACGGCAGGCGCTGCACCGGACGCAGGCGCAGGCAGCATGCCGCGCGCGCTGGTGCGCCTGTTCGCGGTGGCCTGCGGCCTGAGCGTGGCCAACGTCTACTACGCGCAGCCGCTGCTCGATGCGCTGGCGCTCGACTTCGACCTGGGCCATGCCGCGGTCGGCATCGTGATCACGGCCACGCAGATCGGCTGCGCGCTGGCGCTGCTGTTCGTGGTGCCGCTCGGCGACCTGGTGCGCCGCCGCCGCCTGATGACGGTGCAGCTCGTGCTGCTGGCGCTGGCGCTCATGGCGGTGGGGCTGGCGCCCGCGCAGCCCGTCCTGCTGGCGGGCATGGTGGCGGTGGGCCTGCTGGGCACGGCCATGGCGCAGGGGCTGATCGCCTATGCCGCAACGCTTGCGACGCCGGCCGAGCGCGGGCGCGTGGTGGGTGCCGCGCAGGGCGGCGTCATGGTCGGCCTGCTGCTCGCGCGCGTGCTCGCGGGCGCGGTGGCCGACCTCGCCGGCTGGCGCGCCGTGTATGTGGGCTCGGCCGTCGCCGCGCTGGCCCTGCTGGTCGCCTTGCGACGCGCGTTGCCGGAGCAGGTGCCGGAGACGCGGCTGCCTTACCTTCGGCTGCTGGGGTCGATGTTCACGCTGCTGGCGCGCGAGCGGGTGCTGCAGGTCCGGGGCGTGATCGCGATGCTGATGTTCGCCGCCTTCAGCGTGTTCTGGAGTGCCATGGTGCTGCCGCTGAGCGCGCCGCCATCGTCGCTGTCGCACACCGCGATCGGCGCATTCGGCCTGGTCGGCATCGTCGGCGTCCTGGCGGCCGCGCGCGCCGGCCGCTGGGCCGACCGGGGCCTGGGGCAGCGGACCACCGGCCTGGCGCTGCTGCTCCTGCTGGCGTCGTGGCTGCCGCTGGCTGCGGGGCCCTCCGCGCTGTGGCTGCTGGTGGCGGGCATCGTGGCGCTGGACCTCGCCGCACAGGCGATCCATGTCACCAACCAGAGCATGATCCTCGGCGCGCAGCCCGAGGCCCACGCGCGGCTGGTGGGCTGCTACATGATGTTCTATGCGGTGGGCAGCGGCATCGGCGCCATCGCCTCGACCTCGGTCTATGCGGCGTTCGGATGGACCGGCGTGTGCCTGCTGGGCGCGGGACTGAGCCTGGCGGCGCTGCTGTTCTGGATGGCGGCGCGGTGGGCGCACGCTCACCGTCGGCAAGGCGCCAGGTGCACGGTGGAAGCACTATGCCGCCACAATACGCCGGCCATGAAACAAGACTAGGAGACATGGATGATCTGGCGCAATTTCGGCATCGATCACCGCCCTCGGTCGCCCTTGAAGGAAAACATCCCATGCAAAACCCTCCATCCGCGCTGACGCGCCGGACACTCTGCGTGGCCGCAGGACTCGCCCTGGCCGGCTGCGCCACGGGCTCGCCCGACGCCCGGGCGGCGGCAGACGAACTCGCTTCAACCGGCAAGCTGCGTGCGGCCATCAACTTCGGCAATCCGATCCTGGCCTCGCGCGGTGCCGCAGGCGAGCCGCAAGGCGTCTCGGTAGACCTCGTGCGGGAAGCGGCACGCCGCCTCGGCGTCCAGCTGGAACTGGTGCTGTTCAATTCCGCCGGCTCGGTCGTGGAGGCGGTCAGGGCGCGCCAGGTCGACCTGGCCTTCGTGGCCATCGATCCCGTGCGCGCCGTCGACATGGACTACACCGCGCCGTACGTGGTCATCGAAGGCGCCTACCTCGTGCGCAACGCGTCGCCGCTGCAGCGCAATGAGGATGTGGACCGCGCGGGAACCCGCGTGGTGGTCGGCCGCGGCAGCGCCTACGACCTCTTCCTCACGCGCGAGATCAAGGCCGCCACCCTGGTGCGGGCTCCCACGTCGCCGGCGGTGACCGACATGTTCCTCGCACAGAACCTCGACGTTGCGGCAGGCGTGAGGCAGCAGCTGGAGGCCGATGCCTTGCGCGTCGGCGGCGTGCGCATGCTGCCCGGGCGCTTCATGGTCATCGAGCAGGCCATGGGCGTCCCCAAGGGCCGCCATGCCGCGCAGGCCTGGCTCAGCAGCTACATCGAGGAGATGAAGGCGTCGGGCTTCGTGGCGCAGTCGCTGAAGCGGCACGGCATCGAAGGCGCTGCCGTCGCCCCTGCGCGCACCTGATCGGGATGGCCGGCGCATCCCGGCCCTCGGCATCGGTGAAAAGCTAGTCGCGCCGGCGCGTCACCCGCACCGTCGCCTCCAGCCCCTCGTAGGCCTCCTGCTTGCCGAACCAGCTTCCGCTGATCGGCGCGGCCTGCGCGGGATCGCGCGCGACGCCGACGCGGATGAGCTGGCCGCTGCCCATGAGGTTGTTGGTCGGGTCGAAGGCGACCCAGCCGGCGCCGGGCAGGTAGGCCTGCAGCCAGGCGTGGGTGGTGCCGGCGCCGGTCACGGCTTCGCCGCTCTTCGGCGCGGCCTTGTCCAGCGCGGCGTCGTAGATGTAGCCCGAGACGAAGCGCGTGGCCACGCCCAGGCGCCGCGCGGCTTCCATCATGAGCAGCGCGTAGTCGCGGCAGCTGCCGCTGCCCAGCGCCAGCGTCTCCAGCGGCGTCTGCGTGCCTTCCTCGTCGCGCGCGGTGTAGACCAGGCTTTGGCCGATGTGCGCGTTCAGGCGCGTGAGCACCTCGCGCGTGCTGTTGGGCTTGTCGCTGGCCAGGAACTGGTGCGCCCAGCGGATCAGCACCCCATCGGGGTCGTCGTGGTGCGGACGCAGGTAGTGCTCCAGGTCGAGCCGCTCCTGCACCGAATAGGCGAAGGGCAGGAACTCGGCGGCCGGCTCCAGCTCGAGTTCGTCCAGCAGGGTGGGCACGTGCTCGATGGTGAAGGCGCAGACGATGCGCAGTTCCGTGGCCTCGCCCAGCGGCTGCACCAGCGCGATCGAGTTGGAGTGCGGATCCTGGATCATGCGGACGTTGGCCTCGGGGCTGACCTGCAGGTCGGTCGCCAGCACCCGCAGGTCATGGCTGTCGCGCGGTCGGAACATCACGCGGTGCAGGCCGAAGCGCACCGGCACCTTGTAGCGGTAGACGGTGGTGTGGAGGATGTCGTAGCGGATGGCCATGGCGCGGATTGTCGCTCCGCGCGTCCGGCCGCCGCTATCCCGCGTTGATGCTGGGCAGCCAGGTCGCCAGCTTCGGGAACGCCAGCAGGATGCCCACGCCGATGATCTGCAGCACCATGAACTGCATCATGCCGATGTAGATCTGCTTGAGCTCCCACTGGGGCACCACGCCCTTGAGGAAGTAGGCCGACAGCGCCACCGGCGGCGACAGCCAGGCGGTCTGCAGCGTCACCGCCACCAGGGTGCAGAACCAGATGATGTCGATGCCCGCGGCCTGCACGATCGGCAGCACGATGGGCACGATGATCAGCACGATCGGCACCCACTCCAGCGGCCAGCCCAGCACGAAGATCAGTGCCAGGATGACGATCAGCATGAGCATCGGCGGCAGCGACAGCTGCGTCAGCAGGCCGGCCAGGAACTCGGCGCTGCCCAGGCGCGAGAACACGGCGCCGAAGAGGTTGGATGCCGCCACCAGCATCAGGATCATGCTGGAGACTTCCAGCGTCTGGTAGGCGGACTTCCTGATCTTGGCCCAGCTCATGCGGCGCGAGCCGACGGTGAGGATGAAGGTGGCGAAGCAGCCCACGGCGCCGGCATCGGTGGGCGTGGCGATGCCGGCCAGGATCACGCCCAGGGTCGACAGGATGACCACGATCACCGGCGCCACGCCCAGCAGCAGGTCCTTGATCACCGGGCCCAGGGTGGGTGAGCGCTCGGACATCGGCAGCGGCGGGCCCAGCGAGGGGTTGATCCAGCAGCGCAGCAGGCACCAGCCGGTGAACAGGCCCGCCAGCATCAGGCCGGGCAGGACGGTGGCGGCGAACAGGTCGGTGGCCGGCACGCCCACCACCGGCCCCATCACGATCAGCATCACCGACGGCGGCAGGAGGATGCCCAGCGTGCCGCCGGCGGCGATCGCGCCGGCGCTCATGCGCGTGTCGTAGCCGCTCTTGATCATCGAGGGCCCCGCCATCACGCCCAGCAGCGTGACCGACGAGCCGACGATGCCGGTGGCGGCGGCGAAGATGGTGGCCGTGATCAGCACCGCCAGGTACAGCGAGCCGCGCAGGCCGGCCAGCAGCTGCTGGATGCCGCGGAACAGCCGCTCCACCATGCCCGACTGCTCGAGCAGGAAGCCCATCAGCAGGAAGAAGGGCACCGAGGCCAGCACGGTGTCGCGCATCACCGAGACGGTCTGCAGCACCGCCAGGTCGAAGATCACCGGGCCCAGCACGATGAAACCGGTGGCCAGCGCCACCGCGCCCAGCGTGAAGGCGATCGGGAAGCCGATGAAGATGACGACGAACAGGCAGCCGAGCGCGACCAGGCCGAGTATCTCTTGGCTCATGCCTGGAACTCCGGATTGCGCTCGTCAGGCCACTGCCCGTGCCGCAGCGTGTGGATGCACTTGCACATCTCGCTGGCGCCCTGGATCAGCAGCAGCGCGCCGGCCAGCGGCATCGCCAGCCGGAACGGCCAGGTGACCGGCTGCCAGGAGCTGGAGACGAAGGTTTCGCTGGTGACGAAGGCCTTCCAGAAGTAGCCCCAGCCGGTGAACAGGAACACCGACACGAAAGGGATGAAGACGATCACGTAGCAGACCAGGTCCGTGATGGCCTGGCGGCGCGGCGACCAGCGCTCGTACAGCATGTCGGTGCGCACGTGGCCCTTGCGCTGCAGCGTGAAGGCGGCGCCCAGCATGAAGAAGGTGCCGTAGAGCATGAAGGTGAGGTCGTAGGCCCACTGCGTCGGCCTGTTGAAGCCGTAGCGCGAGACCACTTCCCAGGTCAGGCCCAGCACCAGCGGCACGAGCATCCAGCAGGTCAGGCGGCCCGACCAGACCGCGATCGGGTCGAGCCGGCGCGCCGTGCGGGCCCAGGCGGAATCAGTGTGAGACATCCAGCAGTCCCGGTTGTTGTTGTGAGAAGGAAGGCCGGGGAAGGCGCCCGCAGCCGGCGGGCGCGGCCCGGGTCAGGCGTTCGGCGAGGAGGTGCCGAGGTTGAAGAACAGGCCGTTGATCTTGTTCCAGTACGGCACCACGGTTTTGGCGAAGCTGCGCTGCGAATCCAGGATCTCCTTGAACAGCGGGTTCTTGCCCGCCTCGCGGTCGTAGATCGTGTTGGTCGCCTTGATGAAGGCGGGGAAGATGTCGCGTGGCGTGTCGTGGATTTGCACCTTGAACTCGTCGCGCAGCTTGGCCACGGCCTGAGCGTTGCGGAACACGTTGTAGGTGTAGGTCTCGGTCATCGAGGCCATGGCCGCGGTCTGCACGATCTCCTTCAGGTCGGCGGAGAGCTTGTTGTAGACGGTCTTGTTGAGCAGCACCTCGCCGACGTCGCTGCTCTGGTGCAGGCCCTGCAGGTAGTAGTGCTTGAACACGGTGTGGAAGCCCAGCGCGAGGTCGTCGGCCGGGCCGATCCATTCGGCCGCGTCGAGCACGCCGCGCTGCGCGGCGGGCACGATCTCGCCGCCGGGCATGGCGACGGCGTTGACGCCCATCTCCTTGAAGATCTCGCCCACCAGGCCGGGCGGGCAGCGGTATTTGAGCTTGCGGAAATCGTCCAGCGAAGCGATCGGCGTGCGGAACCAGCCCAGCGGGTCGGGGCCCATCGGCTGCACCATGATGGGCTCGATGTTGGCCTTCAGCGCCTCGGCGTAGAACTTGCGGTACAGCGCGTAGCCGCCGCCCTGGAACAGCCAGGCCACGTGCGAGAGCTGATCCATGCCGGTGCCGCCGCCGGCCGCCGGGTTGGACAGCAGGCCGGCTGCGGTGTTCTTGCCGGACCAGTAGTGCGTCCAGGCGTAGCCGCCGTCGACCACGCCCTTGTCCACCGCATCCATGATCTCGAAGGCGGCCACCACCGCGCCGTCGGGCAGCATCTCCATCTTCAGGCGGCCGTTGGACATCTTGTCCACGCGGTCGGCGAAGCGCTTGAGCAGGTCGAAGTAGATGCTCGAGCTCGGCACGGCCGTCTGGATCTTCAGTCGCGTCGCGCTCTGCGCGCGCGCCAGGGTGGCGGCCGACAGGGCCGTGGCGCCGGCGCCCAGGGCCAGTCTTCGGGTGATCTTGGTCATCGATGTCTCCTAGGTGTGCACGGGTTCTGGTTGTGGGGCCTGTTGCCGGCCCCGCCGCATCGCCACGACGCCCCCGCCGGCGTCCTCACGAATCATGTCCACCGCCTTCTCGGCCATCATCACCACGGGCGCGTTGGTGTTGCCCGACACCAGCGTGGGCATGGCCGAGCAGTCGATCACGCGCAGGCCTGCCAGGCCGCGCACGCGCAGCCGCGCATCGAGCACGGCGCCGGCATCGCCGTCGGGGCCCATGGCGCAGGTGCCCGAGGGGTGGAAGATCGTGGCGCCGCTGTTGCGGCAGAACTCCAGCAGCGCGTCGTCGTCGCCGGCTTCGGGGCCGGGCTTCACCTCGCGCTTCACGTAGGGGCGCATCGACGGCGCGGCGGCGATCGCGCGCGCCGCGCGCACGCCGGCGACTGCGGTGCGGCGGTCGAGCTCGGTCGCCAGGTAGTTCGGCTGCATCTCGGGCGGCTCGAAGGGGTCGGTGCCGCGGATGCGGATGTGGCCGCGCGACTCGGGCCGCAACTGGCAGATCGACATCGTGAAGCCGGAGAAGGGATGCACCTTGCCACCCGCCATGTCGGCCGACAGCGTGGCGACGTGGAACTGGATGTCGGGCGTGGCCGATTCCGGCAGCGCGCGCATGAAGCAGCCGCCCTGGTTGATGCCCACCGCCAGCGGCCCGCTGCGAAACAGCAGCCACTGCAGGCCGAGCTGTGCCTGGCCGAGCCAGCTGTTGAGCTGGTCGTTGGTCGTGATCGGCTTGCTGCACTCGTAGATGAGGCGGATCTGCAGGTGGTCCTGCAGGTTCGCGCCGACGCCGGGCAGGTCGTGGCGCACCGCGACCCCGCGCTGGCGCAGCAGCGCGGCCGGCCCGACGCCCGAGAGCTGCAGCAGCTGCGGCGACTGGATCGCGCCCGCGCACAGCAGCACTTCGGCCGCGCAGCGCGCATGCTTCGTCTCGCCGCCCTGCTGGTAGCGCACGCCCGCGGCGCGCCGGCCGTCGAAGTCGATGCCGGTCGCCATCGCGCCGGTCTCGACGCGCAGGTTCGGCCGGCGCCGCACGGCCGGGGTGAGATAGGCCTTGGCGGTGCTGCAGCGCCAGCCCTTCCAGGTCGTGAGCTGGTAGTAGCCGGCGCCTTCCTGCCGCGCGCCGTTGAAATCCTCGGTGCGCGGCACGCCGGTCTCGCCGGCGCCGTCGATGAAGGCCTCGATGAGTTCGTGGCGCGCGCCGATGTCGGACACGCCGAGCGGCCCCTGGCCGCCGTGGAAGGCGTTGGCGCCGCGCTGGTTGCGCTCCGAGCGGATGAAGTAGGGCAGCACCTCGTCGAACGACCAGCCGGTGTTGCCCAGCGCGGCCCAGTGGTCGTAGTCCTCGCGCTGGCCGCGGATGTAGATCAGGCCGTTGATGGAGCTCGAGCCGCCCAGCGTCTTGCCGCGCGGCCAGTAGATGCGCCGCCCGTTCATGTTCGGATCGGGGTCGGTGTGGAAGCACCAGTTGTAGGTGGGGCTCCACATCGTCTTGCCGTAGCCGATCGGCAGGTGGATCCACGGCGAGCGGTCGCGCGGGCCGGCCTCCAGCAGCAGCACCCGGGTGGCGGCGTCCTCGCTCAGCCGGCTTGCCAGAACGCAGCCCGCGGAACCGGCACCCACGACGATGTAGTCGAACTCTTCGGTCATTCCTGGCAATCCGGCGATGGAACAATCGCCCTGTCTCTGTCCGGATCGTATGACATCGATTTTCGGAACACAATGTTCCACTTTAGAGGTTTACCCGTATGACGTCTTCCCGGCGACGTGCTGCCCCCGCGCCCGCGGCAGCGCCCGATCCCGTCCTGCAGGAGGCCGCCTCCGGCTCTTCCGCCGAGCGCAGCCTGCGGTTGCTGGCCCTGCTGGCCGACGAGGGCCGGCCGCTGACGCTGGCCGACCTGGCCGCGCAGTTGTCGCTGCCCAAGGGCACGGCGCACCGGATCTGCACGCAGCTGCTGGCCACCGGCTTCCTGGCACGGGACGTCGACGAGCGCTCCTTCAGCGTCGGGCCGGCGCTGCGCAAGCTGGCCTTCGACACGCTCAACCACGGCGTGGTGCGCGGCCTGCGGCACGACGTGCTGTCCGAGCTGGTGCGCCAGGTCGGCGAAACCTGCAACTTCACCACGCTCGACGGCACGCAGGTGCTCTACCTCGACCGCGTCGAGGCGCAATGGCCGCTGCGGCTGACGCTCGACGTCGGATCGCACGTGCCGCTGCACTGCACGGCCAGCGGCAAGCTCTTTCTCGCGCTGATGCCGCGCAAGGAGCGCGATGCGCTGATCGGGCGCCTCACGCTCACCCGCATGACGCGCAACACCATCGTCTCGCCCGACGGGCTGCGCGAGGAGTGCGATGCGATCGCGCAGCGCGGCCACGCGCGCGATGCCGAGGAGTTCATCGCCGGGCTGATCGCGGTGGCGGTGCCGGTGCGCAATCCGGCGGGGCAGGTGCGCGCGGCGATCGCGGTGCATGCGCCCACGGCCCGCATGACGCTCGACGAGGCCTTGACGCGCCTGGATGCGCTGCAGGCGGCGGCCAGGCGAATGGGGGATTTGCTCTGAGCGCGCCGCGCGCTTCGTCAGCGCAGGGCCGGCTCGCGCGGGCTCATCCGAACAGCGGCATGAGCTTCAGCCGCTGCACCTTGCCCGACGGGCCGCGCGGCAGTTCCTCGACGAAGCGGTAGTGCCCCGGTGTCTTGTAGCGGCCGAGTGCGGCCTGGCAGAAGTCGCGCAATTCCTCTTCACTGCAGGCGCTGCCTTCGCGCAGGACGACGCACACGCCGATCTCCTGGCCGTAGTGCCGGTCCGGGATGCCGACGGCGGCGGCCTCGCGCACGGCGGGGTGCTGCAGCAGCGCCTCGTCGATCTCGCGCGGCGCGATGTTCTCGCCGCCCTTGATGATGAGTTCCTTGATGCGGCCGGTGACGAAGAAGAAGCCGTCGGCGTCCCGGTGGCCGAGGTCGCCGGTGCGCAGCCACCCGTCGGGGGTGAGGCTGGTGCGGGTGGCCTCTTCGTTCTTGTAGTAGCCCCGCATCACGTTCGGCCCGCGGATCACCAGCTCGCCGGTGCCGGCGTCGGGCACCTCGCGCAGTGCCGCATCGACCACCCGGGCTTCGCAGCCCGAGGCCCGGCCCACCGAGCCGAGCTTGCGCAGCGCCGGTGCCAGCGGATTCGAGAAGGAGGGCGCGGCGGTCTCGGTCAGGCCCATGGTTTCGATGATGCCGATGCCGAACATCTGCTCGAAGGCGCGGTGGTGCTCGGGCGCCAGCGCGGCGGAGGCGGAGCGGCACAGGCGGATGCCGCCCGTCTGCCCCGGCAGCGCGGGGCCGCCCTCGAGCAGGTACGAGATCATGGTCGGCACCAGGTTGAGCCAGGTGCACTGCGTCTGCGCCGCCTGCGCCCAGAAGCGGCTGGCCGAGAAGCGCGGCGCCATCGCCAGGCTGCCGCCGTGCGCGAGCGGTGCCAGCATGGTCACCACGAAGGCGTTGATGTGATAAAGCGGCAGCACGGCCAGCACCCGGTCGGCGGGGCGGAGCGCATGCTCGGCGCTGATGGCATGGGCATTGGCCGCCAGGTTGGCCTGCGTCAGCATCACGCCCTTGGGCTGGCCGGTGGTGCCGGAGGTGTACATCAGCAGCGCGACGGCATCGGGGGCGGGCGCGGGCGGCGCCTCGGCGTCCGCTTGCGTCTCGCCGGGCAGCGCGGCGGCATCGGCATCCGCCACGATGACCGAGACGGTCCGCTCCAGCCCCTCGAGCATCGTGCGCACGCGCGCCTCCCACTCGGGGGCGACGCAGACCACGCGGCAGTCCGAATGCGCCAGCACGTAGCGCATCTGCTCGGGCTGCGAGAGCAGGTTGACCGGGTTGACGCACAGGCCGGCGTGCATCGCACCCAGCAGCACGCGCAGCGTCTGCAGGCCGTTGGGCATGACCACCGACACCGTGTCGCCGGGACGTGCGCCGTGCCGGGCAAGCAGCGCCGCCACCGAGCGGCAGCCGCGCGCGAGTTCGCCGAAGCCGACGCGGCCCCCGCCCTGCGTCGACAGCGCGTACGGCGCGTCCGGCCGAAGCGCCGCCTGCCGCTCGATCAGTTCATGGACCGTGCGGGCGTCGGCACTCACGCGGCACCATGCTGGGCAAAGAAGGCGCCGAAGATCTCGTCTTCGGTCGGCATGCGCTCGGCGATGGGGCGCGAGATGCGCGTGATGTTCAGGTAGTGCCGGTAGTTCATGTTCTCGGAGAAGCTGTTCCTGCCCCAGGTGCCGCAACCCATGGACAGCGAGAAGGGCAGGCCGTTGTCGAAGTTGCCGCCCGTGGCCAGCGCATGCGCCTGGTTCACGATCACGCGCGAGACCGGCAGCGCCAGGCCGAGCCGCAGCGCCCGTTGCGCCACCGTGCTGTGCAGGCCCACCGAATGGCCGGCACCTTCGTAGCCGTAGATGCGGGTCACGGTCGCCGCCGCCTCGTCGAAGTCGCGCGCCGCGTAGACGGTGAGCACCGGACTGAGCTTCTCGCCGGAGAAGGGGTGCGTGCGGCCCACGCCGTCCTCGGCCACCATCAGGATGCGCGGGTTGCGCTCGGCGATCGCCAGCCAGGCGTGGCGGCCCGCCGCATCCTGCGCCGCCGCGCGCTCCGCGATCGTGCGCGCCGACTGGCCGATCACCATGGCCGACAGCCGCCCCTCGGGCCACATGAGCGTCTGCAGCACGGCCTTCTGCGCCGCGTCCAGCATCACCGCGCCGCGCGCTTCCAGCGCCGCCAGCACCGCGGCGCGCGCGGCATCGACCAGGACCAGGCTGTTTTCCGCCGAGCAGCTCGTCGCGTTGTCGAAGGTCTTGGAGCGCAGGATGTGCTCGGCGGCCTGCACGGGATCGGCCGTTTCGTCCACGATGCTGGCCACGTTGCCCGCACCCACACCGAAGGCCGGCGTGCCGCTCGCGTAGGCCGCGCGCACGTTGGCCTGCGAGCCGGTGGCCACGACCAGGTCGCAGGCGCGCATCAGCTCGGCCGTCGATGCCTTGCTCACCGGCGCGGGCAGCACCTGCACCAGGTCGCGCGGCGCGCCGATGCGCTCGAACTGCGCGTGGATGAACTCGATCAGCCGCGCGCAGGTGGTCCATCCCTTGGGCGAGGGCGCCACGATCACCGCGTTGCGGCCCTTCAGCGCATTGATGATCTTGTTGGCCGGCGTGGCGCCCGGGTTGGTCGATGGCGTGATGGCGCACACCACGCCCACCGGCCGGGCGACCTCGACGATCCCGCGGGCCGGGTCTTCGGCGATGACGCCCACCGATCCCGCGCCCTGCAGGTCGCGCAGCAGGCCGAGGGTCTTGCGATGGTTCTTGCGCACCTTGTCCTCGACATTGCCCACCCCGGTGTCGGCCACCGCCAGTTCGGCGAGCTCGCGGTTGCGGGCGGGTTCCATGATCGCCCAGCCCGCGGCCGTCACCGCCATGTCGACCTGTGCCTGCGACCAGTCTTCGTAGATGCGCTGCGCCGCGCGGGCGCGGGCGACGAGTTCGGCCACGGGGCCGGCGGACGGGGTGGGTTCTGTCGGGGTTGTCATGGTGGTACGGAGGGTCGTCGCAAGAAGGGGGGGAAGGGTGTGGATGGATTCAGTCGACCTTGAGGCGGGCTTCCTTCGCCAGCCTGCTCCAGCGGGCGAGCTCGGCGGTGACGATCTTGCCGAGGTCGTCCGGCGGGCCGCCGACGCCTTCGCTGCCCTGGGCCAGCAGCTTGTCGCGGATTTCGGGTTCATGCACCACGGTGTTGATGACCTTGTTGAGTTTCTCGACGGCCGTCTTCGGCGTTCCGGACGGCACGAACATGGCGTACCAGGAATCTACCTCGAAGTCCGCGATGCCGGCCTCCTGCATGGTCGGTACCTCGGGAAAGGCGGCGCTGCGCTTGTGGGTCGAGACGGCCAGCGCCTTGAGCTTGCCGGTTTTCACGAACTGGGCCGCCGCCGGGATCGAGACCCACAGGAGCGGGACCTGCCCGCCCATCACGTCGGTCACCGCCGGTCCGCCGCCGCGGTAGGGCACGTGCGTCATCTGCGTGCCGGTGCGCAGCTTGAGGAGCTCGCCGGCCAGGTGCCCCGGCGAACCGTTGCCCACCGACGCAAAGGAGAGCTCGCCCGGCCTGGCCTTGGCCAGCGCCACCAGTTCCGCCACGGTGTTCGGTGCGAACTGCGGATTGGCCACCAGGATCTGCGGCAGCGAGGCGACCATGCCCACGGGCTCGAAGTCCTTGGCGGTATCGAAGGCGAGCTTCGGGTAGATGCTGGGGTTGATGGTGTGCGAGGACAGGGTGAAGAGCACCGTGTAGCCGTCGGGCGCGGACCGGGCCGCGGCTTCCGTGCCGATCGAGCCGGCGGCGCCGCCGCGGTTCTCGATCACCATGGGCTGGCCGAGCAGCGCCTGGAAGCGCTCCTGCACGATGCGCGCTACCACGTCGGTGCCGCCGCCCGGCGGGTAGGGGACGATCAGCTTGATCGGTTTGGTGGGGTAGTCGGTACCGTTCTGGGCAGGCACCGCGATGCTGGTGGCGAGCGCTGCGGCGGCCAGCAGGCCGGCGCGCAGCAGGGAGGTAAATCGGCTCATTCCTCTTGTCTCCTTCTCTTGGTGGTGGGCGTCGTCGGAAGACGCGTCGCAGGCGCCGGACCGCTCCGGTAGCCCAGGGTGCCGCTGGCTTCGCGTGCGCAGGCCATGACCTGCTCGGCGAGCTCGCGTGCCTGGGTGCGCGCGAAGCGGATCGAGGGCACGCTCATGCCCAGGGCGGCGACCGCTTCGCCTCGCGCGTTGAAGACAGGGGCCCCGAGGCCGCAGACGCCCAGGCGCCATTCCTCGCGGTTCTCGGCGAAGCCGCGGGCGCGCGTGCGCGCCAGCTCGGCGTGCAGCGCCTCGTAGCTCACGATGCTGTTCGGCGTGTGCGCCGCCAGGCGGCCGAGGCGCTCGCGCAGGGCCGGCACGCCGAGCTGCGCCGCCGCCAGCAGGGCCTTGCCCGAGGCCACGCAGTAGGCCGGTGCGCGCCCGCCCACGCGCGAGTACGCCGCCACCGGCAGCGGGCTGTCGAACTTGTCCAGATACACGATCTCCGGCCCGTCCAGCGTGGCGAGGTGAATGGTTTCCCCCGTGGCCCGGGCCAGCGCCGCCAGGTGGGGCCGCAGCAGCGAGGCGACGTCCGCCACCTCGGCGATCAGCGCGCCCAGCTCGAACAGCCGCAGGCTCGGCCGGTAGGCGCTGGTCGCGGGATCCTGCACCGCCCAGCCGCATTCGACCAGCGTCTGCAGCGTGCGGTGCGCGTTGCTGCGCCCGACGCCGAAGGCCTGGGCGAGATCGGTCACGCGGCAATCGCATTGCTGGCGAGCCATCCATTCGACGACGGCGAGTCCTTTGGCGAGGGTGGAGTCCATTTCTTTGATGTTCTAAATATTAGAACGTTGTTCATTGATATGGAACAACTCTAGGGGTGCAAGCGAGCGATGTCAACCGCGGCGAGGCGGATGGACTGCCGTCAGGAGGGGGATGCGGGGTGGAGCGGCAGGCGCGGCAGCCGTCGTGGCCGGGCGGACTCGGCGCGCGGCCCAGGTCAGCGCTGGAGGTCGCCTGCGACAGAGTCCCTGAAGGCCTGCAGCACCAGTGCGAGCGCGGGGCTCGGTTCCTGCAGGTCCCACACCATGCCCACCGGGCCGATCTCGGACTGCAGCGCCAGCGGCAGGATCGCCAGCAGGCCCAGGCGCTCGTAGTGGTGTGCGGCGGCGCCGGAGAGGACACCGAGGCAGGGTGTCTCGCGCATCAGCACCTGGTTGAGCGTGCTGGAGGCGGACTCGAGCCAGGGTTGCGGTGGTGCCAGCCCTTGCTGGACGAAGGTGGCGTCGACGGCGCGGCGCAGCGCGGTATCGCGCGGCGGCAGGATCCATGGGTAGGCTGCAGCCTGGGCCCACGAGAGCCGGCGGGCTTTGCGCAGCGGATGCGCACGCCCTGCCACCACGCAGTGCAGATCCTCGAACAGCGCTTCGCTGCGCACCTGCGATCCGAAGGCGCGCTCGTCCAGGCGGCCCACGATCAGGTCGAGCTCGCGCCGCTCGAAGCGTGCCCACAGGCCCGCGGCGATGTCCTCCGCCACTTCGATGCGCAGCGGCTCGGGCCGGGCCTTGAGCGCGAGCAGCGCGCGGGGCAGCAGGTCCGTGCTCGCCACCAGCATGCTGCCGATGCGCACCACGCCCAGCGTGCCGGCGGCCACCGCGCCGAGTTCCTGCTGCAACTGGCGCGAGTCCGCGACCATGCGCCGCGCATGGCGCAGCGCCACCGGCAGATAGGGGCTGGGCCGGATCTGGCGCCCGCGCAGGAACAGCGGTACGCCGAGCGCGGCCTCGATCTCGGCCAGCCACTGCGAGACGGCGGGCTGGCTCACCCCCAGCGCCTCGGCGGTCGCCGTCAAGCTGCCGTGATGCTCGACGGCCAGGAGGATTTCGAGATGGCGCAGCCGCAACCGGCGCAGGTTCAAGGCGAGTTCGTGCTCATGCATAAGAAAATCCGATGCATCCATATGAAAGAAGCGGTAGATCATTATGTGTGGGCGTCCCATGATCCGGCCGTCCGATCCACTTTCCAGGAGCTTGCAGCGATGACGTTCCCCCGACGAACCCTGCTGGGACTGGGCCTCGCGCTGCCCCTCGGTGGTCTTGCCCATGCGCAGGGCTACCCCGCCAGGCCGGTCAGGCTGGTGGTGCCTTTTCCGCCGGGCGGCGGCACCGACATCGTGGCGCGCAAGATGGCCGAGCACCTGCGCGAGGCGCTGGGGCAGGTGGTGATCGTCGAGAACAGGGCCGGCGCCAGCGGCAACATCGGGGCCGACGCCGTCGCGCGCTCGGCGGCCGACGGCTACACGCTGATGCTCACCGCGGCACCCTTCGCGATCGCACCGGCGGTCTTCAAGAGCCTGAGCTTCGACCCGGTGAAGGACTTCACTCCGGTGGCCCAGATCGCCAGCGTGCCGCTGCTGGTCGTGACCCGGGCGGAATCGCCGCTCGGGAGCATCGCCGACCTGGTCGCCGCCGCCAGGCAGGACGGCGAGGCGATCAGCTATGCGACTTTCGGCAACGGCGCGCCGCCGCACCTGGTCGGCGAGCGCATGAAGTCGCTGGCCGGCATCGGCATGACGCATGTGCCCTACAAGGGCGGACAGGCGGCGCTGCCCGACATTCTCTCGGGCCAGATCGACGTGGCCATCATGGACGTGGTCTCGATGACGCCGCTGATCAAGGCCGGGCGGCTGCGCGCGCTGGCCATCACCGGCCCGAAGCGCTCGCCGGCCTTTCCCGAGGTGCCGACGCTCACGCAGGCAGGCATTCCCTTCGACACCGTGGGCTGGTATGCGGTGTTCGGTCCCGCCGGGCTCGACCCTGCGATCACGGCGCGGCTCAACGCAGCGCTCGACCAGGTCATGGCGCGGCCGGACATGCGTGCGCTGCTGATCGACAGCGGCTCGATCCCGGTCGAGCCCGCGCTCACCGCGGCGCAGTGGGGCGCTGCGTTCAAGGACAACGTGCAGGTATGGGGCCGGGTCGCGCGCGAGTCCGGTGCCACCCTCGACTGAGGGCCGGCCGATGAACGCGCAGATCCCGGCCCGGGAAGCGGCGGCACTGCCGCACGAGGTGCGGATCGTCCGGGACGTGGTGTATGGCCGGGGACTTGTCCAGCGAGGCCGTCCCGGCGGACCGGTCGCCAGGGATCTCGCGCTCGATCTCTACCTTCCGCCGGCAGCGGCGCAGCCGGGGACGCTGCGGCCGGCGCTGATCCTGGCCTTCGGCGGCGCCTTCCATCGCGGGTCCAGGCAGGACGATGCCTTCGAGTCCGAAGGCGGCAACACGTCCGTGGCCGAGTACTGCCATCGTTTCGCGCGCCGCGGTTACGTGGCCTGCGCGATCGACTATCGGCTCGTCATCGAGGATCCCGAGCCCGGCACGACACCGGTGGTGGCGTCGCCCGAGCGCATCCCGACCTCGCGCGTGGACCAGGTGCGGCGCATCCTCGCCCTGCCGCCGGCCACGCCCCGGATGCTGTGGCGCGGCATCGAAGCGGCGAGCGACGACATGGCGGCGGCCACGCGCTTCGTGCGCCAGCAGGCTGCGCAATGGGGGGTGGATCCGGCGCGCATCGCCATCGGCGGCTTCTCCGCCGGCGCCCGCACCGCGCTCAATGCCGCCTTCGGCGAGAAGGTGCCGGTGGCCGCCGTGCTGAGCCTTTCCGGCTACATCGACGAGCACGACCTCGCGCGGCACCTGGCCCGCGACGCCGCGGGCCCGCCGGTGCTGATGGTCAGTGCCGAGAACGACCTGGACTACGTGGCCGACGCCTCGCCGCGGCTCGCCGCTCGCCTGCGCGCGGCCGGCCTGCGGTGCGAGCAGGTCCGCGTGCTGCAGGCCGGTCATTTCTACCGGGCCGAGGCGGCGGCGGTACACGATCTCGACGGCATCACCACCGTCGAGCGTGCCATCGAGGCCTTCCTGCAGCGCACGTTGTGCGCACCCAGCACTGCGCAATGCGCCATATCCACGACATCGATGCCCTGATGGCGTTCATGACCGACGACTGCGTGTTCGAGGCCAGCTTCGGCCCTGAGGCCTGCGGCGTCTTCGAATGGACTTTCACCGGAACGCGCGCCGGCGACGGCATGCGCATCGAAACCCACGGTTGCGATCTCTTCACCTTCCGCGACGGCCGCATCCACATCAAGAACTCCTGGCGGAAGATGCGCACCTGAGCGGCAGGGGCGCGACGCGCTCAGCCGTGAACGAACTGCGCCTCGAGCGCTGCTGCCGGCAACTGCCCACGCAGTCCGATCGCGACGAGCGCGGCGCCGTTCGCCGGCGCCTCGGTGCGGCGCAGGGTCCCGCGCCTGCCGGCGAACTGGATCTCGGACCACTCGGCTTCGCCGGTGCGCAGCAGCCCTTTCAGCCGCAGCAGGCCCTCGGGCGTGTCCTTCAACCATGCGCGCAGGGCGGTCGGGGCAAAGACGCCTTCGGGCCGGCAGGACCAGGTGTCGAACTGGCTGCCATGGTCGTGCGCGCCGGCGTGCGCATGCGTTTCATGGCTGCACGCGGCATGGTGGCCCCGTGCGGCCGGCAGCCCCTGGCTCGTGAGCAGCGCGAGCGGAACGCGGGCCTGCGTCGTCTCCCACTGCAGTGTCCTGCCCGCGATGGAGGCCGCCCAGGCGCTCACGCGGGCGACGTCCTGCGGGGTCGCGTCGTCGGTCTTGTTCAGCACGATCAGGTCGGCCGCCCGGAGCTGGCGCTCCAGCGTGTCGGCCAGCAGCGGATCGCGCGACTGCTGCAGCGCGGCGCCGGCATCGACCAGCACGATCACGCCGTCCAGCGCAAGCCCCGGATCGGCCAGCCCCAGCTGCGCGATGCGCCACGGGTCGGAGACGCCGCTGGCCTCGATCACGACCGCGTCGAAGGCCGTCCTGGACTCGAGCACCGCGATGAGCGCGCGCGACAGGTCGTCGCCGATCTGGCAGCACACGCAGCCGTTGGTCAGCGCGATGGTGTCGCCGCTGGCGGCCGCGACCAGCTCGGCGTCGATGTTGAGCGCGCCGAAGTCGTTGACCAGCACCGCGATGCGCCGGCCACCGGCTTCGCGCAGCCAGCGGTTGAGCAGGGTGGTCTTGCCGGCGCCCAGGAAGCCGCCGATGACCGTGAGCGGCAGCCGCTCCCGTGCCACGCGCTCAGCCCCGGCGCGCCTCGAACACGCGGCCCGAGAGCACCGTGCCCCAGACGCGCACGTCCTTCAGCGCCATCGGGTCCATCGCGAGCGGATCGTCCTCGAGCACGCAGAAATCGGCGCGCTTGCCGCATTCGATGCTGCCGATCTCGTGGTCCAGCTTCAGCGTCCAGGCCGCGCCGAGCGTGATGGCACGCAGCGCCTGCGGCACACCGATGCGCTCGGCTGCGCCCAGCAGCCGGCCCTTGGGCGTGAGGCGGTTGACCGCGCACCAGGCGGTGAAGAACGGTCCCAGCGGCGTGACCGGCGCGTCGGAATGGATCGCCAGCGGCACGCCGGCGGCCAGCGCGCTGCCGCAGGCGTCGAGCCGGTTGGCGCGGTCGGGGCCCATGGTCGTCTCGTAGTGCTGGTCGCCCCAGTACCAGATGTGGTTGGCGAACAGGTTGGCGCACAGGCCCAGCGCCGCCATGCGGCGGAACATCGGCGCGTCGATCATCTGGCCGTGCTGCAGCGTGTGGCGGTGATCGGCGCGCGGCGCGCGGGCCAGCACGCGCTCGATCGCGTTGATCGCCGCCTCGCTGGCCTCGTCGCCGTTGGTGTGCGTGTGGATCGTCAGGTCGGCGCGGTGGTAGGCCTCGAAGTCCGTCTCGTACTGCGCCGGCGCGGTGACCCAGATGCCGTTGGGCGCGCCGTTGAAGTGACCCGGCCAGCGCAGCCGCGCCGAGAAGCCCTGGATGGAGCCGTCGAGCATCATCTTCACCAGGCCGTAGCGCAGCCGGTCGGTGCTGCGCGGGATCAGGCTGCGGACGTGCTCGGCGCCCAGCGGCGCGCCGTGCGTGCCATGGAAGGCCTGGAAGGCGGGCAGGATGCGCACGGGGCAGTCGTCGTCCTGCGTGACCTTTTCGAGCACGCCGCAATCCGCTTCGGTCAGCTTGTTGACCAGGTCGGTCGCCGTGGTCACCCCTTGCAGGCAGGCCAGCCGGCCGAAGGAGCGCACGCCGGCCTCGGTCATCGGTGCCAGAAGGCCCGCGTTGCCGATCTTGCGCAGCACGAGGAACATGGCGGCCGGCTCCTGCAGCTCGCCGGTGGGCTCGCCCTCCATCAGGCCGCCGGCGAACTTGACCACGCCTTCCACTTCGTTGTCGCGCGTGATCTCGGCGATGCGCAGCATGGCCGTGTTGACGTTCATCAGATGGCCGTTGGCATGGCCGATCACGATCGGGCGAGTGTCGCTCGCGCGGTCGAGGTGCTCGACCGTCATGCGTTCGCCGCCGAAGTAGATCGGATCGAAGCCCCAGGCGATCAGCGGCTTGGTGGCGGGCACGCCATCGGTGGTCATCTGCGCGTCGACTTCTGCGAGCCGGGCGATCACGGCCGCCATCGAGCGCAGGCCGTTCCACACCTTGCCCGCCGGATCCTGGCGGTCGAACCAGCCCAGGTACGTCCAGTCCCACATGCTGCCTTCCTTCAGGTGGCAGTGGCCTTCCACCAGGCCGGGCATCAGCACCTTGCCGGCAAAGCGCTCGTCGAGCGTGAACGCGCCCCAGGCCTGCATGTCCTCCAGCGCGCCCACGGCCAGCACCCGGCCGTCGCGCACCGCCACGTGCGTGGCGTGCGGCTGCATCGGGTTCATGGTGATGATCTGGCGGGCGGGGTAGACGGTGATGGGGCTCATGGACGGGCGTGGATCGGGTAGGCGAGTGAACGGTAAGGGAATCTCAGGTTTCCTGCATCTGCAGGGGCGGTTGCGGCAGGCCGCCGACGACGTCGACGCGCCGGCAGCGCACCCAGTGGCCGGGTGCGACCTCGCGCAGGGGCGGCAGCTCGGTCGCGCAGGCGGGCTCCGCCACCGGGCAGCGGCCGGCGAAGCGGCAACCCGGCGGCGGGTCGATCGGGCTGGGCGGATCGCCCGAGAGCCGGATGCGGTGCGCCGCGCGCCGGCGCCCGCCGCTCACCGTGGGCACCGCCGACATCAGCGCCACGCTGTAGGGATGCAGCGGCCGAGCGAAGAAGCTGCGACGCGGGGCGCGCTCGACGATCTGGCCCAGGTACATCACGGCGATGTCGTCGCAGATGTGCTCCACCACGGCCATGTCGTGCGAGATGAAGAGATAGGTCAGGCCCAGCTCGCGCTGCAGCCGTGCCAGCAGGTTCAGGATCTGCGCCCGGATCGCGATGTCCAGGGCGGACACCGGCTCGTCGCAGACCACCAGCTCGGGGTTGGTCGCGAGCGCCCGCGCGATGTTGATGCGCTGGCGCTGCCCGCCGGAGAACTGGTGCGGGAACAGGTGCTGCTGCTCCGGCCGAAGGCCCACGGCCTCGAACAGCGCGTTCACGCGCTCGGTGCGCTGGGCGGGCGTGCCCACCTTCATCAGCTCCAGCGGCGCGCGCACCGCGGCGCCGGCGCGCTCGCGTGGGTTCAGCGAGGAGAAGGGGTCCTGGAAGATGATCTGCAGGCGCGTGCGCGCCCGGCGCAGCGCCTCGCCCTGCAGCGTGCCCAGGTCGGTGTCGCCGAGCCGGATGCGGCCCGAGGTCAGCGGCGACAGCCGCATCACCGCGAGCGCCGTGGTGGTCTTGCCCGAGCCCGATTCGCCCACCACGGCGAGGGTGCTGCCGCGGCGGATGTCGAAGGACACGCCGTCCACCGCCTTCACCACCTCGGCGGGCCGGCCCCATCCCTGCCTGGCGCGCGGGAAGTGGACCTTGAGATCGTCGACGGACAGCAGCGTGTCGGTTCCCATGCATGTCATGCGAGAGCCTCCTCGAGCGCCTCGGCGTGCAGCCAGCAGGCCGCGCCGTGCGCCGCCCCGTCGACCGCGAACATCGGCGGAACCTCGACCGCACAGCGCGCCATCGCGTGCGGACAACGCTCGCGGAAGGCGCAGCCGCTGCCCAGCTCCCAGATCGAGGGCACGACGCCCGCGATCTCGGCCAGCTCGTCGCGCATGCCGCCTTCGGCCGCGGCACTGCTGCCGAGCTCGGGCAGGCAGTCGATCAGCCCGCGCGTGTAGGGGTGGCCGGGCTCGGAGAGCACCTGCCCGGCCGTGCCTTGCTCGATCACGCGGCCCGCGTACATCACCATCACGCGGTCGGCCATCTCGGCCACCGCGCCCATGTCGTGCGTGATGAGCAGGATCGCCGTGCCCTTCTCGCGCTGCAGCTCGCGCAGCAGGTCGAAGATCTGCGCCTGCACGGTCACGTCCAGCGCGGTGGTGGGCTCGTCGGCGATCAGGATGTCGGGCCGGCAGGCCAGCGCCATCGCGATCATCACGCGCTGGCGCATGCCGCCCGAGAGCTGGTGCGGGTATTCGTCGACCCGCCGCTCGGGCGCCGGGATGCCCACCTGCCGCAGCATCTCGACGGCGCGCCGCCGCGCCGCGCCGGCGTCCAGGCCGGCGTGCAGCCGCAGCGATTCGCCGATCTGGTCGCCCACCGTGAACACCGGGTTCAGCGATGTCATCGGTTCCTGGAAGATCATCGAGATGCGGTTGCCGCGCACCTCGCGCATGCGCGCTTCGCTGGCGGCTACCAGGTCCTCGTCCTGGAACAGCACGCGGCCGCTGCGGATGCGGCCCGGCGGGGAGGGGATGAGCCGCAGCAGCGCGAGCGCGGTCATGCTCTTGCCGCAGCCCGATTCGCCGACCACGCACAGCGTCTCGCCGCCGCGGATCTCGAAGTCCACGCCGTTGAGTACCAGCGCCTGGCCGCGGCGGGTCTTGAATTCGACATGCAGGTCCTGCACGCGCAACAGGGCATCGTTCATGCTCAACGCTCCCTCAGTTTCGGGTTCAGCGCGTCGTTCAGCCCGTCGCCGATCAGGCTGACCGCGAGCACCGTGACGAAGATGGCCGCGCCGGGGAAGGCCACCGCCCACCAGCACGAAAGCACATACTGCCGGCTGGAGCCGATCATCAGCCCCCAGCTCATCTGGTTGGGGTCGCCCAGGCCCAGGAAGGACAGGCCGGCCTCGAACAGGATGGCCGCGCCGACCGCCAGCGTGGCCGACACCACCAGCGGCGGCAGTGCATTCGGCAGGATCACCTTCCAGATGATGCGCGCGTCGCGGGCGCCGATGGCGCGCTCGGCGCGCACGAACTCCATGCCGCGGTACTTCATGTACTCGGCGCGCGTGAGCCGCGCGGTGCCGGTCCAGCTCACGATGCCGATCGCCAGCGTGACCGTGACCAGCGAGGGCGAGAACAACGTGACCACCACCATCGCGAACAGCAGCGCGGGCAGCACCTGGAAGAACTCCGTCACGCGCATGAGCGCACCGTCGACGCGGCCGCCGTAGTAGCCGGAGAAGGCGCCGAGCGTGATGCCGATCAGCACCGACAGCAGGGCCGCCACGGCGCCCACCAGCAGCGTCGCGCGGCCGCCGTAGATCAGCGTGGTGAGCACGTCGCGGCCCAGGTAGTCGCTGCCGAGCCAGGCGTCCTCGCTGAAGGGCGGGGTGAGCGGCGCGGTGCGGATCTCGAAGGGGTCGGCCGGATGGATCCACGGCCCGGCGATGGCAACGGCCAGCACGATGGCGAGCATGGCCATGCCGGCGATGGCCGAGGGGTTGCGCAGGAACATGCGCATCGCCTCGACGGTGGGGTGTTCGACCTTGGGCGCCTTGGGGGCCTCGGGTGGGGGGCGGACCCGCGGCGCGGCGGCCGCGGCGGGGAGGGTGGCGGTCATGTTCATGCGGCCTTGATGCGCGGGTCGATGAGTCGGTAGCACAGGTCGGTGAGCTGGTTCATCACCACGACCACGATGGAGGAGAACAGCAGCACGCCCAGGATGGTGGGGTAGTCGCGGCGCAGCACCGAGTCGAAGGCCAGCCGGCCGAGACCGGGCCAGTTGAAGACCGTCTCGACCAGGATCGCGCCCGCCAGCACGTTGCCGAACTGCAGGCCCAGCACTGTGACCACCGGCAGCAGCGCGTTGCGCAGCGCATGCTTGTAGAGCACGATGCGGTCGGCCAGCCCCTTGGCGCGCGCGGTGCGGATGAAGTCCGAACCCAGCACGTCGAGCATCGACGAGCGCGCGAGCCGGCTGTACTGCGCCAGGTACACCAGGCTCAGCGTCAGCGCCGGCAGCACCAGGTGGTGCAGCACGTCGAGCACGTCGGCGATGCCGCCGCCGGTCGAATCGATGGCGCGCATGCCGGCCACCGGCAGGATCGGCAGCACCGAGGCGAACAGGATGACGAGCATGATCCCGACCCAGAACACCGGCGCTGCGAAGCCCACCATCGACAGCACGGTGATGAACTGCGACAGCATGCCGTTGGGCTTGCGCGAGGACAGCACGCCCAGCGCCGTGCCGACCAGGAAGGCGAACAGCACCGCGCTGAGCACCAGCAGCAGCGTGGCCGGCACGCGCTCGGCGATCATGGCCGTGACCGGCATGTTGAAGAAGTACGAGTAGCCGAGGTCGCCCTGGAGCACCTTGCCCAGGTACACGCCCAATTGCACCGGCAGCGGCCTGTCGAGGCCGTACTGGGTGCGCAGCTGCGCCATCAGCTCGGGCGACATGCCGCCGCTGGCACCGGCGATGGTTTCCACCGGGTCGCCGGGCGCCGCGTGGACGAGGACGAAGTTGAGGATCACCACCGCCATCACCAGGCCCAGGCCCTGGAGCAGGCGCGATGCGAGATAGCGCAGCATGGCCGTTTGCCCCGTCTACTTGAAGTAGACCTCGTCCAGCGGCGACATCGGGCCCCAGATGGTGGTGGGCACGTTGCCCAGGCTCTTGCTCGCGGCCGTGTGGTAGGGCACCTGGTTGATGAAGACGATGGGCAGCTCGTCGGTCACGATCTTCTCGAAGGCGGCATAGTGGGCCTTGCGCTGGGTCGCGTCGACCACGCTGCCGGCCGCGTCGAGCAGCTCGTCCACCTTCGGGTTGCTGTAGGACTGCGTGTTGGTCCAGACGATCGGCTTGATGTTCGTCGACAGGTAGGTGCGGTGCACGCCGATCACCGGGTCGCCCCAGTTGAAGACGGTGTCCATCGACATGTCGAAGTCGTGCGAGGCCAGCCGCTTGGCCCAGGCCGGGAAGTCGGCCGAGGCGCGCACCTCGACCGTGATGCCCACCTTCTTGAGCTGGCCGCGAAGGTACTCGGCCACGTTCTTCTGCTGGGCATCGGCGCCCGGCAGGTAGTCGATGGTGAGCTTGAAGCGCTCGCCATTGGCGCCGGCCTTGTAGCCAGCGGCGTCGAGCATCTCGGCGGCCTTCTTCAGGTCGAGCGGGTAGCGCACCAGGTCCGGCGTCGCGAAGGGGCTGCCGGCCACGATCGGGCCGTCGGCCACGGCGGCGAAGCCGCCCATCAGCGCCTTGGTGATGAAGTTCTTGTCGATCGCGGTGGCGATGGCCTTGCGCACGGCAACGTCCGACAGGGGTTTCTTCGTGAGGTTGAAGGCCAGCCAGTTCAGTGCGCCGATGCCTTCGTATCCCTTGGGCGTGAGGGAGACCCGGGGGTTGTCGGCCAGGCGCCGCAGGTCGGTCGGGACGGTGACGAAGGGCTGCATCTGGACTTCGCCGCGCTCCAGGCTCAGCATCAGGCTGGCGGCGTCCGGCGTGATGTTCATGATCAGCTTGTCCAGGTAGGGCTTGCCGGGCAGGAAGAACTGGTCGAAGCGCTCCATCACGATGCGCTGCGAGGGTTTGAACTCCGTCACCCGGAACGGGCCGGAGCCGACCGCGTCGGCGCCGTTGCGCGGATGGCTCTTCAGGTCCTGCCCGTCGCCGTAGATGTGCTTCGGAAGAATCGGCGCCAGCGCCGGCGACATCGCCAGCACGATGGCCGGGTGCGGCGTGCTCATGCGGATGATGGCGGTGTGGGCATCGGGCGTATCGACCTTCTCGACCGGGCCCAGCATCGTGGTGAAGGGATGGTTGGCCTTGATCGCCATGATCGAGAAGGCCACGTCTTCGGAGGTGACCGGCTTGCCGTCGTGGAAGACCGCGTTCTTGCGCAGGTTGAGCGTGAGCGACTTGCCGTCGTCGGCCAGCTTCCAGGATTCGGCCAGGTAGGGCTGCGGATTCCACTTGTCGTCGAAGCGCAGCGGGCTGGCGAACAGCTGCGTCGACGGCATCGCTGTGGCGATGCCCGACTGCACGGCGCCGTTCAGGTGCCGCGGCGTCTGCGTGCTGCCGATGACCAGGGTACCGCCGCGCTTGGGTTCTTGCGCACCGGCTGGCAGGGAAAGGAGCGCACTTGCGCTGAGCAATGCGGCCGACAGCAGTGCAGCGCGGCGGGTGGAACGCAGGTGGGGCATGGACAGACCTCGTGAAGTTCGACAAGCTGAAGGGCCGCTGTGGCCTGGGCTCGAAGATAGGTGGATAGCGCCCTTCGGCGAAGAGCCACCTGAAGGCCAGTTGAAGGGCCAGAAATCACGGGTTTGTCCGGGTACGCACCAGCGCAATGCGCTGTTCCGGAAATGCACGCAGCCGGTGCGCGCAAGCGTCTACTTCTCGTCGCGCAGCCAGTACCACTTGTAGAGCACGCGCTGGCCGATCCGGCGGAAGGGCGCGAAGGCGGGCGACTCGACCAGGCCGAGCAGGTTGGGGAAGGGCAGCGGCGAGCGGTAGATCGGCAGCTCGAACACTTCCTGCCCGCCATCCTTGCCGGCCACGCGCTCGGCCAGGCGCTTGCCGGCCCAGGTCGAGAAGGACACGCCGTTGCCGCCGTAGCCCACTGCGTACCAGATCTTCTTCGCCGCATCGGGCTGGGTGATGCGCGGCATCATGTCGTGGCTCACGTCGACCCAGCCCCACCAGGAATAGTCGATCCGGATGCCGGCCAGCGGCGGGAACTTGCGCGCGATCGCGTCGGTGAGCAGCTTCAGGTGCACCGGGTCTTCGGCGTCGGCGCCGCTCACCGAGCTGCGGCTGCCCAGCTGCAGCCGGTTGCCCTTGAGCAGCCGGTAGTAGAAGCGCAGGGTGCGCGTGTCGGTGAGGAAGGTGAGCGACTTGAAGTTGGTGGCCTGCATCTCGGCGTCGGTCAACGGCCGCGTCACCACCGAGTTCGACAGGATCGGCATGATCTTGTTCCTGAGCAGCGGGTTGAGTGCCTGGCCCGTGTAGCCGCCGGTGCACACCGCCACCCGCCGCGCGCGCACCGTGCCGCCGGGCGTGCGCAGGTGGTGCACGCCGTCGACGGTGTGCCAGCCCTGCACCGGGCTGGCGGTGTGGACCGTCACGCCCAGCGCGCGCGCCTTGCGCATCAGCCCGAAGGTGAACTTGAGCGGATGGATGCCCACGCCCTCGGGCTCGAACATCGCGCCGGCGGCTTCGCGCTCGTCGCAATAGTCGCGCCGCACCTCCTCGGCGCTGAGCATGCGCGTGCCGTAGCCGAACTGCTCGCGCATGAGGCGCGCCTCGGCCTCCAGGCCGGCGAGCTTCTCGGGCCGGTGGGCCAGGTACAGGTGGCCGCCGTCGTGGGCGTCGCAATCGATCTGCGTCGTCAGCTGCCTGAAGTTCTCGAAGCCGCTGCGGATCTCGGCATCGAGCTGCCTGGCGACGTCCAGGCCCCAGCGCTCGATCCACTGCGAGCGCTTGAGCCGCCCGCTGGCATTCTGCCCCTGGCCGCCGCTGCGGCTGGAGCAGCCCCAGGAGGCCTGGTTGGCTTCCAGCACCGTGGCCTGGATGCCGTGCTCCTGCGCCAGGTAGAGCGCGGTGGACATGCCGGTGGCGCCCGAGCCGATGATCGCCACGTCGACGTCGATGTCGCGCAGCACCGGGCCGTCGTCCTCGGGCGGCGCGCCGGCGCTGGCGACCCAGTAGCTCGGCGCGTAGGCGCGGCCGGTGCCCGGATCGGGCGCCACCAGCGGGTCGTAGCGCGGGTCGTACGGCTTGCCGGCGGGAACGGTCGGCGCAGCGGTGAAGTGGGCGGTGCCGGTCATCGTCATGGAAGCTCCCCGGGACTATCGGGCGGCAGGCAGGTTGGGGCGCACCTTGCGGAACACGTTCTTGAGCTGGATCTTCCCGTCCCTGAAGGTGAAGACGTCGATGCCGTCGACCTCGATGCGGCCACCGTCGGCCGCAGTGCCGGTGAAGGTCCACTGCGAGGTGCCGAAGTCGCCCTGCACGAAGTGCCGGCCGTTGGTCCATTGCGCGTCCGGCACCGTCTCCCAGGCTGCCGCGAACGCCTTGCGCACGGCATCGGTGCCGCTGTGGCGGGTGCCGCAGGCGTCGGGGCCGGCGGCGGTCTGGAACACGCAGTCCTCGGTCATGAAACCCATCAGGGCATCGATGTCGTGGCGGTTCCAGGCGTCGCTGAAGGCCGCCAGGGTGGCGGTGGTCACGGGTTCGGGGGATGCGGGCACGGAAAACTCCTCGTAGTGAATGGCGAGAAGCGTAGAGAGCCGGCGCGCGCCGCGATAGGGCCAGACGCGGGGATTCGACCGAGCCAGTGAACAGACCCTAAACTGCGCAGCACCATGGCGACCTCCCGATCGATTCAATGGGCGCAGCTGTTCGCCTTGCCCGAGCAGTCCGCCCTGCCGCTGCAGGGGCGCCTGCGCGCGGCGGTGGTCCAGGCCATCCTGGACGACCGCCTGAGCCCCGGCGCGCCGCTGCCGTCGTCGCGCGAGCTCGCGGCCATCCTGGGCCTGAGCCGCAACACCGTGACCTCGGCCTACCTGCAGCTGATGGACGAGGGTTTCCTCGAGGCGCGCCCGCGCAGCGGCGTGTTCGTGGCGCCCGATGCGCGGCCGCTGTCCGCGGCGGCGGCCGAGCCGCTGGTGGGCCGCAGCGGCCAGTCGGGCCAGCCGCCGGAATGGCCGCTGCGCGTGCTGCGCTCGCTGGTCGACCGGCCCACGCTGTCCAAGCCCGACCAGTGGCGCGACTACCCGTACCCCTTCATCTACGGCAACTACGATCCGCAGCTCTTTCCCACCGAGGACTTCCGAGAGTGCTGCGCGCGCAGCCTGGCGCGCTCGCAGCTGCCGCACTGGACGCCCGACTTCGAGACCGACGACGTGCCGGACCTGATCGAGCAGATCCGCACGCGCCTGCTGCCCCGGCGCGGCGTGTTCGCGCTCAAGGAGGAGATCCTGGTCACCCTCGGCGCGCAGCATGCCTATTACCTGCTGGCCGATGCGCTGTTCGACGCGCAGACCCGCGTCGGCCTGGAGGAACCCGGCCATCCGCATGCGCGCAACAGCTTCTCGATGCGCAACCCGAAGTGGGTGGAAGTCGCGGTCGACGAGGAGGGCCTGGTGGTGGATGCGCTGCCGGCCGCCGACTACCTGTTCGTCACGCCCTCGCACCAGAGCCCGACCACCGCCACGCTGAGCCTGGAGCGCCGCCAGTGGCTGCTGCGCAAGGCCGAGCTGCAGGATTTCGTGATCATCGAGGACGACTACGAGGCCGAGAACCTCTATGAAGGCACGCCGATGCCTGCGCTCAAGAGCCTGGACAAGACCGGCCGCGTGATCTACGTCGGTTCGGTGTCCAAGAGCCTCTCGCCCGCCCTGCGCCTGGGCTTCATCGTGGCGCCGCGCGCGCTGATCAGGGAGCTGCGCGTCATCCGCCACGCGATGGTGCGCCATCCCAGCGCCTTCCTGCAGCACGCCTATGCGCTGTTCCTGTCGCTGGGCCACCACGAGTCGCACGCGCGGCGCGTCAACCACGCCATGCAGGAGCGGCTGGCGCTGGCGGCACAGGCGTTGCGCGAGCACCTGCCGGATTTCGAGTTCCGCCTGCCCATGGGCGGTGCCTCGATCTGGGTCCAGGCGCCGGCCTGGGTGGATGCCGCCGAGCTGTCGTTGATGGCGCGCAGCCACGGCGTGCTGATCGAGGCCGGCGACGTGTTCTTCGCCAAGCCGCCGTACCCGTGCCCCTTCTTCCGGCTGCGCCTGTCGTCCATCGCGGCGGCGCAGATCCCGGCCGGCATCCGCGCTCTGGCGCTGGCGGTCGAGGAACTCGCCCTGGCGCGGGGCGAGCCGCGCAAGCCGACGACGCGCCCGCACTGAAATGAAGCCCACCCCGGCCTGGTCGATGTGGCCCGGGGGACATTCGCGGAGGGGCTGCCCGGCGTCCTCGGCACGCGCCCCGAACACGCGCCCCCTGGCGCGCACCGTGCGCGTGCGGCCCGCACCAGAACGAGGGTAAGTCCCCATCCGCTGGCTCCATGGCCGTGGCGGCGCTGGTACTTCCTGGGTGGGATCGATGGGTGCAAAGTCCCCCTCGATCCCACCTACAGGAGCACACAGATGAACATGCCCCGGCGTCTCCCCCTGAAATGCGCGGCCCTTGCGGCCGCCATGCTTTGCGGCGGCTCCTTCGCCCAGACCAAGGAGCTGACCTTCGCGCACCAGGACATGCTGGTCCCGCTGCGCCTGGTGATGGAGTCCGGCGAGGTCGAGAAGGCCACCGGCTACAAGATCAACTGGCGCATGTTCTCCGGCGGCGGCGACGTGATCCGCGCCATGGCCTCGGGCGACGTGCAGATGGGCGAGACCGGCTCCAGCCCGCTCACCGCGGCGGCCAGCCAGGGGCAGGACATCAAGCTGTTCTGGATCTCGGCCGACATCGCCGACGCCGAGGCACTGATCGCGCGCAACGGCAGCGGCATCGAGAGCATGAAGGACCTGGCCGGCAAGAAGGTCGCCACGCCCTTCGTGTCGACCGCCCACTACCAGCTGATGGCGGGCATGAAGATGGACGGCGTGGACCCCCGCCGCGTGAACGTGATGAACATGCGCCCGCCCGAGATCGCCGCCGCCTGGGAGCGCGGCGACATCGACGCCACCTTCATCTGGGACCCGGTGCTCTCCAGGATCAGGAGCGGCGGCAAGACCATCGCCACCTCCGGCAGCATCGGCCAGCGCGGTGCGCCGACCTTCGAGGGCATCGTGGTCAATGCCAAGTGGGCGGCCGCCAACGAGGCCTTCATGGTCGCCTTCGTGAAGGCGCTCAACCGCGCCAACGAGGAGTACAAGGCCTCCGGCAAGGGCTGGACCGCCGAGTCGGCGCAGGTCAAGGCGATGGCCAAGTGGACCAAGGCCGATCCGAAGGACGTGCCGGCGACGATGGCGCTCTACAGCTTCCCGACGCTGGCCGAGCAGCTCTCGCCCACCTGGCTGGGCGGCGGCGCGGCCAAGGCCATGGCCGACACGGCGGTCTTCCTGAAGGAGCAGGGCCGCGTGCAGGCGGTGAAGCCGAACTACAGCGACTTCGTCACCACCGTCTACGTCGAAAAAGCAATGGGGAACTGAATGCCGACGCTCGACATCCGCGACCTGACGGTCAACTACGCGGTCAAGGGCGGCATGCTGCAGGCGCTGGCCCCGGTCAACCTGAAGATGCACGACGGCGACTTCGTCGTGGCGCTCGGCGCTTCCGGATGCGGCAAGACCACGCTGCTCAACAGCATCGCCGGCTTCCTGCCGCCTTCCAGCGGCCAGATCCTGCTCGACGGCCAGCCGGTGGCCGGCCCGGGCGCCGATCGCGGCGTGGTGTTCCAGAAGCACGCGCTGATGCCCTGGCTCAACGTGCGCGACAACGTCTCGCTCGGGTTGCGCCTGGGCGGCATGGCCAAGGCGCAGCGCGACCGCATCGCCGAGGAGAAGCTGGCCCAGGTCGGCCTGCAGTCGTACGCCGACCGGGCCGTCTACGAGCTGTCGGGCGGCATGCAGCAGCGCGTGGGCATCGCGCGCGCGCTGGCCAGCGACCCGGCGGTGCTGCTGATGGACGAGCCCATGGGCGCGCTCGACGCCTTCACCCGCGAGCAGGTGCAGGAGATCCTGCTCAAGGCATGGTCGACGTCGAACAAGATGGTGTTCTTCATCACCCATTCGGTCGAGGAGGCGCTGTTCCTGGCCACCCGCCTGATCGTGATGAGCCCGAGCCCGGGCCGCATCTCGCACGTCTACGACGACGTGCCGTTCTCGCGCCAGTTCCTCTCGCACGGCGACTCGCGCAAGGTCAAGTCGGAGCCGGAATTCATCCGCCTGCGCGAAGAAGTGCTGTCGATCATCCATCACCGTGAGGCCGCCCATGCCTGAGGCCAGCATTGCCGTACCTGTCGCCATGAAGCAAGTCCCCGCCGCCGGCGCCGCGCCCGGCGCCAAGCTCAAGACCAGCGCCTTCAAGGTGCCGGGCGAAGGATCGAGCGCCACCATCAGCGTGGTCACCGTGGTGGCCTTGCTGGCCCTGTGGTTCCTCGTCACCCACATGGGCTGGGTCAAGCCGCTCTTCCTGCCATCGCCGCAGGCGGTGTTCCAGCAGTTCTACGAATACCTGACCGGCCAGGCCAACGACAAGCCGCTGTGGCAGCACTTCCTGGCCAGCATGTTCCGGGTCTTCTCGGCCTTTCTGCTGGCCTGTGCGACGGCGATCCCGATCGGCATCGCGATGGGCATGAGCCGCGTGGCGCGCGGCATCTTCGATCCGCCGCTGGAGTTCTACCGGCCGCTGCCGCCGCTGGCCTACCTGCCGCTGATCATCATCTGGTTCGGCATCGACGAGATGCCCAAGGTGCTGCTGATCTTCCTGAGCTGCTTCGCGCCGCTGGCGCTGGCCGCACGCTCGGGCATGCGCAGCGCGTCGCAGGAGCAGATCAACGCCGCGTACTCGATGGGGGCGAGCTACATGCAGGTGATCCGGCACGTGATCCTGCCGTCGGCGCTGCCGGACATCCTGGTCGGCATGCGCATCGCCATCGGCTTCGGCTGGACCACGCTGGTGGCCGCCGAGATGGTGGCCGCCAACATGGGTCTGGGGCAGATGGTGCTCAACGCGTCGAACTTCCTGCGCACCGACATCGTGATCATGGGCATCATCGTGATCGGCGTCGTCGCCTACCTGTTCGACCTGCTGATGCGCTGGCTCGAGCGCCGGCTGGTGCCCTGGAAGGGGCGGATGTAGGCCAGCGTGCGGGGCTGGGCGGAGCGCCCGGCCTATCGGCCGTTCATCAGCGCGATGACTTCCCGGAACACGGTGTTGCCGGTGGAAGCGGCGAGATCGAGCACATGGCTGCGGCGGTAGTAGGGGCTCAGGTCCAGGCCGACGCCGATGCCGGCGATCGCCACCCGGCCCGCCTGCGCCTGCCGCGCCACCACGTCCCTGAGGTGATGGTCGAGGTAGTGCGCGTCGTTCGCCAGGTGGGTGGCGCTGTCCATCGGCGAGCCGTCGGAGATCACGAGCAGCAGCTTGCGTTCCTCGGCGCGCGCGAGGAGCCGGCCGCAGGCCCAGTCCACCGCCTCGCCGTCGATGCCCTCGCGGAACAGGTCGCCCTTGAGCAGCGCCGCGATCGCGGGGCGGGCGCGGCGCCAGGGCGTGTCGGCATTCTTGAACACCAGGTGGCAGCGTTCGTTCAGGCGCCCGGGGTGCGCCGGCCGGCCGGCGCGCAGCCAGTCGCGCCGTGCGCGGCCGCCGTTCCAGGCGCCGGTGGTGAAGCCCAGGATCTCGCTCGCGGCGCCGGCCTGCTCGAGCGCGCGCGCCAGCACGTCGACCAGCATCGCGACCGACTCGGCATGCTCCTTCATGGAGCCCGAGCAGTCGATCAGGAAGGACACCACGCAGTCGGCCACCGGCTCCAGCCGCTCGGTGCGGAACAGGCGCCGCTCGGCCGGCGAGGCCACCAGCTGCGCCAGCCGGCGGCCGTCGATGTGGCCTTCTTCCTGGCCGCCGTCCCAGCCGTCGCGCGCGGGCTCGGCCAGCAGCGCGCGCAGCTCGCGCGCGAGGCGCGCGACGTTCACGCCCTGGCCGGCCACGCGGCGATCGAGCTTCTCGCGGTACTCCGCGAGCAGTGCCCTGCGCACCAGCGACGCGGCCTCGTGCTCGCGGTCGTAGGCGGCGGTGAAGACGCGGTAGGCGCCGCCGGCATCGTCGAGCAGGGTGCTGCGGCCCGACACCGCGGCGGTGAAGCGCTCGACGATCTCCTGGTCCATCTCGGCCACCAGGCTGAAGACGCTGCGTCTGTCGTCGTCGGCGTCGCCCTCGCGCGGATCGACATCGGCCTCGTCGCCGGCCGAATGCAGCATCGCGGCCACGGTGCGCGCGATCGCGCGCGCGTGGACCGCATAGGCGGCCTGGTCGGCGCGGTCGCGGCGCAGGCCGGCGAGCGCATGGCCGATCAGCGGCGAGAGCGCGAAGCGGGTGGCCTCCAGCATGTCCTCGGTTTCCTCGACCACCTGCTGGCCGCTCACGCGGGCGCGGCAGATCTGCGCCACGGCGTACAGCAGCAGGCCGCGCGCGGTGTCGGTCAGGCCCGAGTGGTGGAAGGAGAGCGACCACTGTTCGTGGCGATGCCGCAGGTTGCGCCGCATGCCGGGCATGCCCTCGGGCACGAGCGACTCGGCGCGGAACTGCTCCAGCATCTCGAACACCATGCGCTCGACCGGCTCCTCGGGGCGCAGGCTGTCGTGCAGCGCCGCGTCCGAGGCCGTGAGCCGCAGCGCCAGGCCGTCGGCCGCGCCGCGGAAGGAGGCGAAGTCGTCGGTGCCGGGCGAGGGATGCAGGTGCGGCGCGAACCAGGGCAGCGGCCGGCGGCCGCGATGCAGGCGCCGGCCGCGGAAGTGCAGGTCGGCCTCGCCGCTGAAGGCGCGGATCATCGCCGCGCACAGCTCGTCCACCCGCTGCGCGTGCCGGGTGCGGCGCTGCGCTTCGCTCATCGGCCCGGGTCCGCGAGCTGGTGCGATTCCTCCAGCTCCAGGTCGAAGCAGCGCTGGAAGTACTCCGCGACGATGGGCCGCTCGGCCTCGTCGCACTTGTTGACGAAGGACAGGCGGAAGGCCAGCGCGGGGTCGCGGAAGATCTCGACGTTCTCGGCCCAGGTGATCACGGTGCGCGGCGACATCAGCGTCGACAGGTCGCCCGCCGCGAAGCCCTTGCGCGTGAGGTCGGCCACCGCGACCATCGCCCGGACCTGGGCGCGGCCCGCCGCGTCGGCCAGCGAGGGTACGCGGGCCTGCACGATCGCGACTTCCTCGTCGGCCGGCAGGTAGTTCAGCGAGGCGACGATGTTCCAGCGATCGATCTGCGCATGGTTGAGCCGCTGCGCGCCGTGGTACAGGCCGTTGAGGTTGCCCAGGCCGACCGTGTTGGCGGTGGCGAACAGGCGGAAGAAGGGGTGCGGGCGCAGCACGCGGTTCTGGTCCATCAGCGTGAACTTGCCGTCGCGCTCCAGGATGCGCTGGATCACGAACATCACGTCCGGCCGGCCGGCGTCGTACTCGTCGAAGATCAGCGCCACCGGCCGCTGCAGCGCCCAGGGCACGATGCCTTCCTGGAACTCGGTCACCTGCCGGCCGTCGCGCAGCACCACCGCGTCCTTGCCCACCAGGTCGAGCCGGCTGATGTGGCCGTCGAGGTTGAGCCGTACGCAGGGCCAGTTCAGGCGCGCCGCCACCTGCTCGATGTGGGTCGACTTGCCGGTGCCGTGCAGGCCCTGCACCATCACGCGGCGGTCGCGCGTGAAGCCGGCCAGGATGGCCAGCGTCACGTCGGGGTTGAATCGGTACACCGGGTCGACCTCGGGCACATGGTCGTCGCGCTCGCCGAAGGCCGGCACCGTCAGGTCGGAGTCGATGCCGAACACGTCGCGCACGCGCAGCATCCGGTCGGGTTGGAGGGTGGCGGTGTCGGGCATCGTCGTTCTTCGCTCAGGCCTGGGCGCGGCGTTCGTTGTCGTCGTCGGCATCGATGCGCGCGAGCGCCTGCGCGGCGCGCTGCAGCGCGGGCAGCAGCAGCTTCGCCCTGTCGGCATCGAGCCGCATGATCGGCGCCTGCAGCGCGACGCAGAGGTTCGACGGGCCATGGGCGGAGGGCACCAGGGTGGCGATGCACAGCAGGCCGGGCAGGAACTCCTCGTCGTCCAGCGCGAAGCCGTCCTTGCGCACGCGCTGCACCTCGCGCTCGATCGCCTCGAGGTCGGTCAGCGTCTTGGGCGTGTAGGCCTCCAGCGGCGCGTTGGCGAGCAGGCGCCGCCGCTGCGCGGGGCTCATCTGCGCCAGGAAGACCTTGCCGCTGGCCGAGCAGTGCACCGGCACCCGCGAGCCGGACTGCAGGTAGAAGCGCAGCGGCGCGGCGGTCTCGACCCGGTCCAGGTACACCACCTCGCTGCCCGACAGGGCCGTGAGGTTGCAGCTTTCGCCGATCTCCTCGACCAGGCGGCGCAGCACCATGTGGCGCGCGCCGTGGTGGCTGTCGTTGAGCAGCAGGTTCTCGGCCAGGCGCCGCAGCCGCGTGCCGATGCCGTACTGCCGGCTGTCGCCCTCGCGCCGCAGCAGGCCCGCGGCTTCGAGCTGCTGCAGCATGCGGTGCAGGGTCGGCTTGGGCAGGCCGGTCTCCTCGACCAGGCCTTGCAGCGTGTAGCGCTGGTCCTTGGCCGCGATGACCTCGAGCAGGGCGAACAGCCGCATGGTCGGGGTGTCTCCACCCAGCTCCATGCCCTCGGATTTCGAACCGTTGACGACTTTCATGGGCTGAATCATAGTCGTTTCTCAAAAATCAGTACAAATTGTTCCGATTTACGGAATTTCGTTTGACTGAAGAGGCGCCGCCCCCTATATTTCGTATGCGCGAATTCCGGAACCATTGGTTCCATCTTTCGAGACAACGCGTCACCATCCCGCACCCAAGGAGATCCTGTCCATGAGCAAGCAACCCCCCGCCACGCCCGCCCGCGCCGCCGTCACCGGCGTGCAGAAGATGACGCCTTCCGAGGCCTTCGTGGAGACCCTGGTCGCCAACGGCGTGACCGACATGTTCGGCATCATGGGCTCGGCCTTCATGGACGCCATGGACATCTTCGCGCCCGCCGGCATCCGGCTGATCCCGGTGGTGCACGAGCAGGGCGCCGGCCACATGGCCGACGGCTATGCGCGCGTCTCGGGCCGCCATGGCGTGGTGATCGGCCAGAACGGCCCCGGCATCAGCAACTGCGTCACGGCCATCGCGGCGGCCTACTGGGCGCACAGCCCGGTGGTGATGGTCACGCCCGAGACCGGCACCATGGGCATGGGCCTGGGCGGCTTCCAGGAAGCCAACCAGCTGCCGATGTTCCAGGAGTTCACCAAGTACCAGGGCCACGTGAACAACCCCAAGCGCATGGCCGAGTACACCGCGCGCTGCTTCGACCGCGCGATCTCGGAGATGGGCCCGACGCAGCTCAACATCCCGCGCGACTACTTCTACGGCGAGATCGAATGCGAGATCCCCAGGCCGATGCGCGTGGAGCGGGGCTCGGGCGGCGAGAACAGCCTGGCGGCCGCGGTCGAGCTGCTGGCCAATGCCAAGTTCCCGGTCATCCTGTCGGGCGGCGGCGTCGTCATGGGCGACGCGGTGGAGGAATGCAAGGCGCTGGCCGAGCGCCTGGGCGCGCCGGTGGCCAACGGCTACCTGCGCAACGACTCCTTCCCGGCCAGCCATCCGCTGTGGGCCGGCCCGCTGGGCTACCAGGGCAGCAAGGCCGCGATGAAGCTGATCGCCCAGGCCGACGTGGTGCTGGCCCTCGGCTCGCGCATGGGCCCCTTCGGCACGCTGCCGCAGCATGGCATGGACTACTGGCCGAAGAACGCCAAGATCATCCAGGTCGAGGCCGACCACACCAACCTGGGCCTGGTGAAGAAGATCACCGTGGGCATCCACGGCGACGCCAAGGCCGTGAGCAAGGCGCTGCTGGCGCGCCTGGCCGACCGCACGCTGGCCTGCGACGCCACCCAGGCCGAGCGCGCCGCGAAGATCAAGGAGGAGAAGGCCGCCTGGGAGAAGGAGCTCGACGGCTGGACGCACGAGCGCGACCCCTACAGCCTGGACATGATCGAGGAGGCGAAGAAGGAGGGCGGCCACTGGCTGCATCCGCGCCAGGTGCTGCGCGAGCTGGAGAAGGCGATGCCGCCGCGCGCGATGGTGTCGACCGACATCGGCAACATCAACGCGGTCGCCAACAGCTACCTGCGCTTCGAGGAGCCCAGGAGCTTCTTCGCGCCGATGAGCTTCGGCAACTGCGGCTACTCGCTGCCCACCATGATCGGCGCCAAGCTGGCCGCGCCGGACCGCCCGGCCATCGCCTATGCGGGCGACGGCGCCTGGGGCATGAGCATGGTGGAGATCATGACCTGCGTGCGCCACGACATCCCGGTCACGGCGGTGGTGTTCCACAACCGCCAGTGGGGCGCGGAGAAGAAGAACCAGGTCGACTTCTACAACCGCCGCTTCGTCGCCGGCGAGCTCGACAACCAGAGCTTCGCGGGCATCGCGAAGGCGATGGGCGCCGAGGGCATCGTGGTCGACAGGCTGGAAGACGTGGGCGCGGCGCTCAGGAAGGCCGTGGACATGCAGATGAACCAGGGCAAGACCACGGTGATCGAGGTCATGTGCACGCGCGAGCTCGGCGACCCGTTCCGCCGCGATGCGCTGGCCAAGCCCGTGCGCTTCCTCGACAAGTACAAGGACTACGTCTGAGCGGGGCAGCGGAACGCCGCCATGACCGAGCTGGCCGACACCGCCGCGGCGACGCATCCGCGCCTGGATGCCCTGGTGGCACGGGCGCGCGAGCGTGCGAAGGCCGCGCGCCCGCGCATCGGGCTGGTCCACCCCTGTGACGCGGCGGCGGTGGATGCCGCCGCGCGCATCGCCGATGCCGGGCTCGCGCAGCCGGTGCTGATCGGCCCGCGCGAGGCCATCGTGCGCGCGGGCGACGCGGCGGGCATCGACGTGCGCGGCTTCGAGATCGTCGCCACCGCCGATGCGCCCCCCGAGGCCGCGCGGCGCGCCACGGCGCTGGCGCGCGAGGGCGCGATCGGCGCGCTCATGAAGGGGTCGCTGCACACCGACGAGCTGATGTCGGCCGTGGTCGACAAGGCGGGCGGCCTGCGCGGGGACACGCGCATCAGCCACGTCTTTCTGTTCGACCTGCCGCGCTATCCCAAGCTGCTCGGGCTGGCGGACTGCGTGGTCAACATCGCGCCGCCGCTGGCGGTCAAGCGCGACATCCTGAGCAACGCGATCGGCCTGCTGCGCGCGCTCGGCGTCACGCATCCCAAGGTCGGCATCGTCGCCGCGGTGGAGACCGTGAACCCCGCGATTCCGGCCACCGTGGACGCGCAGGCGCTGGTCGGGATGGCGCGCCAGGGCGCCTGGCCCGGCGCGACGGTCGAGGGCCCCTTCGGCTTCGACAACGTGATCTCGGCCGAGGCCGCGCAGATCAAGAAGATGGCTTCCAGCGTCAGCGGCGACGCCGACCTGCTGCTGGTGCCCGACCTGAACGCCGGCAACATGCTCTACAAGAGCTTCACCTACATCGGCGGCGGCGAATGCGCCGGGCTGGTGCTGGGCGCGCGCGTGCCGATCGTGCTGACCTCGCGCGCGGACTCGCTGCCGTCGCGCATCGCGTCGGTCGCGCTGGCCGTGCTCGCGGCCGCTCCGCACGCCTGACGCCCCAGCTTCAGCTCGGCTGAATGTCCGCTGCCCTGATGACATGCGCCCAGCGCACGATCTCCTCGTTCAGGAAGGCGGCGAAGCGGTCCGGTGCACGCGCGTCGGCGCTGAAGCCCTGCTGGCGCATGCGTTTCTCCATCTCGGGCTGGGAGACGATGTTCACCACCTCGGCGCCCAGCTTCTGCACCGCCGCGTCGGGCATTCCGGCCGGCGCCACCATGCCGGTCCAGTTCTCCACCAGCAGCGCAGGCATGCCGGCTTCGGCGGTCGTCGGCACCTCGGGCAGCGAGGGATAGCGCGCCTTGCTGGCGATGGCGAGCGCACGCAGCCTGCCGCCTTTCACGTGCGCGACCGATTCCGGGAAGTTCGAGAAGATGACGTCGAGCTGGCCTCCGACCAGGTCGGTCATCGATGGCGCGCCGCCCTTGTAGGGGACGTGCTGGATGCTCGACTTGTTCAGGTCGTTGAAGAGCGCGAGCGTCAGGTGCGGCGGCGTCCCGCTGCCGCTGGAGCCGGCATTGAGCTTGCGCGTCTTCGCCTGCGCCATCAGCTCCTCGAGATCCTTGATCGGGCTCGCGGCCGGCACCACGATCAGCATCGGGCTGCCGGCGATCAGCGCGACGGGCCGCAGGTCCTTCTGAAAATTGAACGGGGACTTGGGAAACAGCGTCACGTTCGCAGCATGGGTCAGCGTGATGGCCAGCAGCGTGTTGCCGTCGGGTGCGGCCTTCGCGACCACGTCGGCGCCGATCTGGCCGTTGCCGCCGGGCCGATTGTCGACCACCACGTTGACTTTCCAGCGCTCGCCCAACTGCTGGCCGATCTGCCGGGCCATCGCGTCCGTCAGGCCGCCGGGCGGGAAGGGCACGACGTAGCGGATCGTTGCATCGGGCTTCGGGTAGTCGCCGCCTTGCGCCCACGCCATCGCCGGCGTCAGCGCACCCGCGGCCAGTGCCGCAGCGCCTTGCATCATTTCACGTCTCTTCAACATCGCAGTGTCTCCTTTGTCGTGTGTGTCTTCAGCGGGCGTTCCGCCACCGGGCGAGCAGCGCGTCCGGTACCTCGATGCCCTCTGCCTCGGCGCGCCGTCGCAGGGCCTCGCGCCGCGCGCCGGGCAGCCGCACGCCCTCGTCGCGCAGCATCTCGGCCACCAGCACCTCGACGCGATCGAGGTAGCCCGCCGAGCCGGCCAGCGCGCCGGGGTCGATGACGATGAAGGCGTGGCCGATGCGCGGCCGGTTGCCGGCATCGACGAAGAAGCTCGAGGCCTCGAAGCCGAACTGCGCGCCGATCAGCGCCGTGACCAGCAGCTCCACCACCAGTGCCAGCATCGCGCCCTTGGGGCTGCTGGCGGCGCCGATCGGGAGCATCGAGCCTTCGAGGCCCGCCGTCGGGTCGGTGGTGGGCTGGCCGCTCGAGTCGAGTGCCCAGCCGGGCGGGATGGGTCGACCCTGCCGGGCCGCGACCATGAGCTTGCCGCGCGCCACCTCCGACAGGCTCAGGTCGACCATCAGCGGCTCGGCGCCTCGGCGCGGGAACACGGCGGCCACCGGGTTGGTACCGAAGATCGGATGCCGTCCGCCCGCCGCCGGCATCGCGGCCGGCGAGTTGGCGAAGCCGAGGCCGACCATGCCGGCCTCGGCGACCGCACGCAGGTGATCGACCACCACGCCGCAATGATGGCTGTCGGCCACGCCGGCGATGCTGATGCCGAACTCGCGCGCACGGGCGATCGCCTCGGCGACGGCCATCTCGCAGGCCGCGAAGGCAAGACCCTCGTGCGCGTCGATCAGCGCGGCACCGCCCTTGGCGTGGCGCAGCGTGGGCAGCGCGTCGCCGTTCACCCGTCCGTTGCGCAGGTGCGTGACGTACTGCGCGACGCGGCTGAGGCCGTGGGAGCCGAGGCCCTGCGCCTCCGCCAGCACGAGCGCGCGTGCGGTCGCCGCGGCCATCGTCGCGTTGGCGCCCGCGGCCTGCAGCGCCTGCGCAACGGCATCGCACGCCTGTTGAAGGCCGAGCGCGGCCATCAGTGCAAGGCCTCCAGCACCTTGCGCGCCACCAGGCTGCTCACGCGCTCGTTCGACTCGGCCGTCACGCCCGCGATGTGCGGCGTGAGCAGCAGGTTGGGGCAGTCCTCGAAATGGGCGGCCGCCGCCAGCGGCTCGGCGTCGAACACGTCGAGCGCCGCGCCGCCGAGGCGGCCCTCGCGCAACGCCGCCGCCACCGCGGCTTCGTCGACGATGCCGCCGCGCGAGGTGTTGATCAGGACCGCGCCCGGCTTCATCGCAGCGATGCGCGCCGCGTCGAACAGAAGGCGCGTCGACTCCACCAGCGGAACATGCAGGCTGATCGCATCGGCCTGCGCCACCAGCGCGTCGAGGCCGACGCGCCGCGTACCGGACTGCACGAAGGCGGGATGGTCGGCGTCCAGCATCGCGTCGTACGCGATGGTCCGCACGCCGAGCGTGCCGGCAAGGCATGCCGTCAGCTGGCCGATCGACCCGAAGCCGACCAGACCCAGCGTCTTGCCCGAGAACTCGCGGCCGTTCGACAGCGCCGCGCGCGGCCAGCGGCCCGAGGCCACGGATGCGGTCGAGCCGTAGGCGCCCCGCAGCAGCAGCATCGCGCTGGCGATCACGTACTCGGCCACGTTCAATGCATTGGCGCCGGTGGCGGGAATCACGCGCATGCCGCGCGACTCGCAACCCATGACGTCGATGTTGTCGAGGCCTACGCCGAGGCGGCCGACCACCGTGCAGCGCCCCAGTGCCGCGAGCAGCTCGCCGCGCACCTGCGTGCGATTGCGCACGATCAGCGCATCCGCATCGGCCGCTTCGCGGTGCAGGCGATCGCCGTCGTCCACCAGCGTCGGGTCGTACAGCACCTCGTGCTGCGCGCGGAGCTCGGCGACCGCGGCCTCGCCCATGAATTCCGCAATGACGATGCGTCCCATGATGAGCGCGCGCCCGCTCAGGCCGACTCGTACAGCCGCGTCAGCACGAACTCGCGATGTCCCAGCGCCTCCGCCGCAGTGAGGCGGCCGTTCGCGGTGCGCAGCATGCATTCGAGCAGCTGGTCGCCGGCCTGGTCGAGCGTCAATTCGCGCTGCAGCAGGCCCGAAGTGTCGACGTCGACATGCTCGCTCATCAGGCGCACGGTGCGCGGATTGGCGCAGATCTTGATGACCGGGAGGATCGGATTGCCGATGACGTTGCCCTGGCCGGTAGGAAAGAAATGCACCGCGTAGCCGGATGCCGCGCACAGCGTCACCATCTCGGCCGCGGCGCTGGACGAGTCCATGAACCACAGGCCCGGGCCGGTGGGCGCCTCGGCCTTGTCGAGCACGCCGTCGACCATGCACTTCTTGCCGATCTTCTGGATGTTGCCGAGCGCCTTCTCCTCGATGGTCGTCAGGCCGCCCGCGATGTTGCCCTTGGTCGGCTGCGAGTCGGAAAGATCGCTGGTCTTGTGGCGATTGATCATGTCCTGGTAGCGGTCGAACATGAACATGAAGCGCTCCTTCACCTCCGGGGTGCGGCAGCGCTGCGCCACGATGCGCTCGCCGCCGGTGATCTCCGAGGTCTCGCCGAAGACCAGCGTGTTGCCGGTCTCGTAGAGCTTGTCGAAGGCATTGCCCACCGTCGGATTGGCGCCGCAGCCCGAGGTGGTGTCGCTCTCGCCGCACTTGGTGGAGACCCAGAGTTCATGAATGGCGCAGGGCTCGCGCTGCTTCTCGCTCGCCGCCTGCACGAACTCGCGCGCCGCGCGGCTGGCCCGCAGGATGGTGTCGTGATCGCCGTGGCCCTCGATGCCGAAGCCGACCACCGGCTTGCCCGTGGTCGCGATGCCGTCGACCACCTTCTGGGTCCAGCCGTCCTCGATGCCGATGACGACCACCGCGGCCACGTTGGGATTGCAGCCCGCGCCGATCAGCGTGCGGAAGTGAAGCTCGAGGTCGGCGCCGAACTGCAGCCGGCCATAGGGGTGCGGAATGGCGAGTGCACCCTTGATGTTGTGCGCGACGGCTTCGGCGGCCGCGTTGGACAGGTCGTCCAGCGGCAGGATGACGACGTGGTTGCGCACGCCGACGCGGCCGTTCTCGCGCCGGTAGCCGAGGAAGGTGGTGTCTTTGGAAATGGCGGACATGGCGGGGATCTCTTTCCGGTTCGTGGATGGGGAAGGTCGATGCAGCGGACGAGCGCGCCTACCAGCGCTTGGTCTTGATGTTCTGCACGTGGGCGTGCTCGCCGGCCTTGATCGGCGCGACGACCTTTCCCATGTCGATGCCGTACTTCCACACCGTGTCGCCGGGGTTCATGTCCTTCAGCGCAACTTTGTGGCCGATCGGGATGTCCTGCTTCGCGTCCACGCTGGTCAGCCTGTCCTCGTCCATGATCCAGCCGCTGAGCGACATGCCGGCCTTGACGCCTTCGACCACCACGACGGCCACCGTGTCCTTGGCGTCGTGCAATACGAAATGAATCATCTATCCGTCTCCTGCTTCTCTGAAGTTGCGATGCGGGCCAGTTTCGGCGTGTGCGTTTCCGAGTGTCAAACGGGTCATCTAGATGACTTGAATGAAAGGACCGGCCACGGCCACAATGGCGCGATGAAACGAGCACATGCCGCGATCGCGTTCAAGCCCATCCCTCTCGATGCGACCGGCGCGCCGCTGTACCGGCTGGTCAAGAGCGCGCTGCTGCGCGCGATCGAATCGGGCCACTACCCGGCGGGCGGTGCGCTGCCGAGCGAGACCGAACTGGCCGCCGCGCTCGGTGTCTCGGTCGGCACGTTGCGCCACGCGACGGACGAACTGGTCGCCGAGCACATCCTTGTGCGCCGGCAGGGCCGCGGCACCTTCGTCGCCGTGCACAACGCCGATCGCTTCATGTTCCAGTTCTTCCACGTCGAGCGCAGCGACGGACTACGCCAGGCACCGCAGGTCGAGCTGGTCGCGTTCGAGCGCATTCGCATGGACGAAGAGCCGGCGCAGGCCCTCGGCCTGAAGGCCGGCGAACCGGCGTTCCAGATCGACAACCGCCTGCTGCTGCAGGGCAAGGCCGTGATCCACGACCGGTTGACGCTGCCGGTGCTGCTGTTCAAGGGCCTCACCGAGAAGCGGTTTCGCGAGCGCACCAGCACGATCTACCACCTCTACCAGACCGAGTTCGGCATCACCGTGACGCGGGCGCGCGAGCATGCTCGCGCGACCATTGCCGATCGCTGCGTCGTGCGCATCCTCGGCGTCGGGGCCGGAGCGCCGGTGATGGAGGTGCGCCGCACCGCCCTGACCTTCGGCGACAAGCCGGTGGAGTACCGGGTGTCGTCCATCGACACGGCGCGGCACGCCTACGTGCACCTGCTGTCGAGGCCGGCATGAGCGCGCTCCCTCCGCCCCCGGCGGCTGCACACTGCCGGTGCGCCCGGTCGGCCTAGCGCCGGGCGGCGGCCTTGAGACAGTAGTCGATGAATCCCTGCATCGCGAGCCCCGGCCGCCGCTCGCGGTGGAACACGATCGACAAGGCGCGGAATTCCCGCGGCAGTCGGGACTTCAGCTCGACCAGCGAGCCGTCCTGCAGCGCGTCCGACACCGCGTAGCGCGACATGCATCCGATCCCCACGCCCGACGCGACGACGCGCTTGATGGCGTGGCTGCTCCCGAGCTCGAGTTCGATGTTGAGCGCCCCGAGCCGCTTGAGCAGCCAGTGCTCGGTCGCCTCGCGCGTGCCGGAGCCTTCCTCGCGCAGCACCCAGCCCGCGGCAGCGAGTTCGCGCACGCCGACCTGGCGTCCGGCCAGCGCATGCGTGGGTGCGGCCACGAGCACCATCTCGTCGGTGAGCCATTGCCGCACCGTGAGGTCGGGATGCGTCTGCCGACCCTCGATGAAGCCGACGTCGGCGTCGAAGCCGACGACCGCGGTGATGACGTCGTTGGTGTTGCCGATGATGAGCCGCGCGCGCGCGTCGAGGTTGCCCTGCTTCCATTTCAGGATCAGCTCCGGCAGCAGGTACTCGCCGGTCGTGAAGCTGGCTGCGATGCGCAGCGGCGCCCGGTGCGCCGAGAAGAACATGGCCTGCAGTTCCGCCGCCTGATCGACCAGGGACACCGATTTCGCCAGCAGGGCGCGGCCGTCCTCGTTGAGCACCAGGCGCCGGCCGATGCGGTCGAACAGCTGAGTGCCGAGCGCGGCTTCGAGATCGGCCAGCGCAGCGCTGGCCGCCGACTGGGAGCGGGCGATGCGGCCGGCGGCGGCGCGTGTCGATCCGGCGCGCGCAGTGGCTGCGAAGACCTCGAGCTGGCGCAGCGTGAGGCGCAGTCGCTGATCGATTTTGTCGCTCATGATTACCTGAATTACCTTCTTTATTGTTCAATGATAGCAACCTATCATCGATTGCAAACGATCCCACGGCGACCCAGACAGGAGACAGGCCTTGTTCAACTTCCTCTCGCGCGAGCCTGTCCATGACCCCCTGGCTTCGCCCACGCCGACCGCCGACACCGAGGTCAAGACCACCACCTGCTACATGTGCGCCTGCCGCTGCGGCATCCGCGTGCATCTGCGCCAGGGCGAGCACGGCCCCGAGGTGCGCTACATCGACGGCAACCCCGACCATCCGCTGAACAAGGGCGTGATCTGCGCCAAGGGTTCGTCGGGGATCATGAAGCAGGTGTCGCCGGCGCGGCTCACGCAGCCGCTGCTGCGCAAGCCCGGCAGCGAGCGCGGCGCCGGCGAATTCGAGCCCGTCAGCTGGGAGCGCGCCTTCGACCTGCTGACCGAGCGGCTCTCGAAGATCCGCGCCACCGACCCGAAGAAGTTCGCGCTGTTCACCGGGCGCGACCAGATGCAGGCGCTCACCGGCCTGTTCGCGCGCCAGTTCGGCACGCCCAACTACGCGGCGCACGGCGGCTTCTGCTCGGTCAACATGGCCGCGGGCATGATCTACACCGTGGGCGGCAGCTTCTGGGAGTTCGGCGGACCGGACCTCGAGCGCGCCAAGCTGTTCGTGATGATCGGCACCGCCGAGGACCACCACAGCAACCCGATGAAGATCGCCATCAGCAAGTTCAAGCGCGATGGCGGCCGCTTCATCTCGATCAACCCGGTGCGCACCGGCTACTCGGCCATCGCCGACGAATGGATTCCGATCAAGCCGGGCACGGACGGCGCGCTGTTCATGGCGCTGCTGCACGAGCTGATCGCCGCCAACCTGATCGATCACGTCTTTCTCAAGCGCTTCACCAACGCGCCGCAGCTCGTGGTGCTCGACGAGGGCGAGCGCGAGGGCCTGTTCGCCTTCGACCCCGGGCGCGGCCCGCCGGGCGACGGCCGCAACCCGCACAACAAGCTGATCTGGGACCGTGCCGACGGCACCGTGAAGCCGGCCTATCCCGAAGGCATCGGCGAGTGGTGCGATCCGGCGCTGGAAGGCCACTACACGCTGGCCGACGGCACGCGCGTCGCGCCGTCGTTCCAGCTGCTGCGCGAGCGCGTGGCCGACTGCACGCCCGAGTGGGCCGCGGCGATCACCGGCATCGATGCCGGCCGCATCCGCGCGCTGGCCCGCGAGATGGGCGAGACGGCGCTGCACCAGGCCTTCGAGCTGCCCATTGCCTGGACCGATGCCTGGGGCAAGCAGCACCCGACCACGCAGGGCCGGCCGGTCGCCTTCCACGCGATGCGCGGGCTGGCCGCGCATTCCAACGGCTTCCAGACGGTGCGCGCGCTGGCGGTGCTGATGAGCGTGCTCGGCACCATCGATGCGCCCGGCGGCTTCAGGCACAAGGCGCCGTACCCGCGCCACATCGTGCCCAACTACCGCGCCTTCAACGCGCCGGAGATGATCCAGCCCAATACGCCGCTGAACGCGGCGCCGCTGGGCTTTCCGGCCAGCCCGGAGGAGCTGGCGATCAACCCGGACGGCTCGCCGATCCGCATCGACCATGCATTCTCGTGGGAGCACCCGCTGTCGGCGCACGGGCTCATGCACAACGTGATCACCAACGCGGTCAAGGGCGATCCCTACCGCATCGACACGCTGCTGATCTTCATGGCCAACATGGCCTGGAACTCGAGCATGAACACCATGGCGGTGCGCGAGATGCTCAACCGCAAGGACGCGCAGGGCGAGTACATGATCCCCTTCCTCGTGGCCTGCGACGCCTTCCAGAGCGAGACCGTGGCCTTCGCCGACCTGGTGCTGCCCGACACGACCTATCTCGAGCGCCACGACGTGATGAGCATGCTCGACCGGCCGATCTCCGAGTTCGACGGGCCGGTGGACTCGGTGCGCATTCCGGTGGTGCCGCCCACCGGCCAGTGCAAGCCCTTCCAGGAGGTGCTGATCGAGCTGGCCTCGCGCATGAAGTTCCCGGCCTTCACCACGCCCGAGGGCGGGCGCAGGTTCAGCGGCTACACCGACTTCGTCGTCAACTTCGAGCCGCAGCCGGGCGTCGGCTTCCTGATGGGCTGGCGCGGCAAGGACGGCACCGAGCACCTGCGCGGCGCGCCGAACCCGAAGCAGTGGGAGGCCTACGCGCAGAACAACTGCGTGTTCCAGTACCACATGCCCGAGGGCATGCACTACATGCGCAACTGGAACCGCGCGTACCTGGACTTCGCCAAGGACAAGGGCTGGCGCCAGAAGAACGACGTGGTGCAGCTCGCGCTGTACTCCGACACCCTGCAGAGCTTCCGCCTCGCGGCGCAGGGCAAGAGCGGCGGGCGGCAGCCGCCGGACGCCCTGCGCGAGCGCATCGCCACCTACTTCGATCCGCTGCCGTTCTGGTATCCGCCGCTGGAGGAGGCCGCCACCGATCTGGAGGCCTATCCGCTCAACGCGCTGACGCAGCGGCCGATGGCGATGTACCACTCGTGGGATTCGCAGAACGCGTGGCTGCGGCAGATCCACAGCCACAACTACCTGCACGTGAATCCACGCACGGCACAGACCGCGGGCATCGCCGACGGTGGCTGGTGCTGGGTCGAGAGCCAGTGGGGCAGGGTGCGCTGCATGCTGCGCTACAGCGAGGCCGTGGAACCCGGCACCGTGTGGACCTGGAACGCGATCGGCAAGGCCGACGGCGCCTGGCAGCTGGCCCCCGGCGCGGACGAGGCGCGCAAGGGCTTCCTGCTCAACCACCTGATCAGCGAGGAGCTGCCGTGCAGCGGCACCGCGAGCGGGCGCATCAGCAACTCCGACCCGGTCACCGGCCAGGCCGGCTGGTACGACGTGCGCGTGCGCATCCGGCCGGCCGAACCCGGCGAGCCCGAGGAGACCTTTCCGCAGATCGCGAGCGTGCCGGGCGCGCCCGGCGTGCTGGGCAAGGCGGCCGGCGTGTTGACCTATTTTGCGGGGCGCAGGCAATGATGCAGTGGCTCAAGGACCTGATGGCGGGGAATTTCGTCCCCTCTCCCAGAGTGGGCGGGCAGCCCAGCGTGCGCGCCGAGCCGGGCGAGACGCTCGCCAGGCAGCTGGCGCTGGTGATCGACCTGAACGTCTGCGTCGGCTGCCATGCCTGCGTGACCTCGTGCAAGCAGTGGAACACCTCGGGCAGTGCCGGCCCGCTGGCCGACGAGAAGCCCTACGGGGCCGACCCGACCGGCACCTTCTTCAACCGCGTGCAGACCTACGAGGCCGGCGCCTTCCCCGGCACCGACACCATCCACTTCCCCAAGAGCTGCCTGCACTGCGAAGACCCGCCGTGCGTGCCGGTGTGCCCCACGGGCGCCAGCTACAAGCGCAAGGAAGACGGCATCGTGCTGGTCGACTACGACAAGTGCATCGGCTGCAAGTACTGCGCCTGGGCCTGCCCCTACGGCGCGCGCGAGCTGGACGAGGAGCGCCAGGTCATGACCAAGTGCACGCTGTGCGTGGATCGCATCTACGACGAGGCGCTGCCCAAGGAAGACCGCAAGCCCGCCTGCGTCAAAGCCTGCCCGACGGGCGCGCGGATCTTCGGCGACGTGAAGGATCCGGACTCCGACGCCTCGAAGGCGGTCCGCGAGCGCGGCGGCTACTCGCTGATGCCCGAATGGGAAACCCGGCCCGCCAACCAGTACCTGCCGCGGCGCGTGACCGGGGCGCCGGCGGACGCGCCGGGAGGCCGCACGCCATGAACCCGGCGTTCTCCGTCGTCTTCTTCACCACGGTCGCGGGGGCCGCGCAGGGGCTGGTCGTCGCGCTGGCGCTGGCGGTGCTCGCCGGCCTGCCGATGGCGCCGGGCTTCGCCGGCATCGCGCTGCTCGTCGCGCTCGCCATGCTGCTCGTGGGCCTGGGCGCATCCTTCGGCCACCTGGGGCGGCCCGAACGCGCCTGGCGCGCGGTGCTGATGTGGCGCACCTCCTGGCTGTCGCGCGAGGTGATCGTGCTGCCCGCCTTCATCGGCCTGGTGGCACTGTGGTGGCTGGCCCTGCGCAGCGGTATCGAGACGCCGGTGCTGCCGCTGGCCGCCCTCGCCGTCGCCGCCTTGCTCTGGTATTGCACCGCGATGATCTACGCCTGCCTGCGCTTCATCCAGGAATGGGCGCAGCCGCTCACCGTCGTCAATTTCACGCTGACCGGGCTGTCGTCCGGCCTCATCCTGGCCAGTGCGCTGGCCGCACTGATGGGCGAGGGGAGCCTGCTGCGGGTCACGGGCCCCTGCGCACTGGCGGTCACGCTCGTGGCCTGGGCCACGCGCATGCTGGCCCTGCGCCGCAATGCGGCCCTGAAGCCGCGCTCGACGCTGCAGTCGGCCACCGGCATCCGGGCGCAGAAGCTGGTGCAGAAGTCGATGGGCATGTCGGCCGGCTCCTTCAATACCCGCGAGTTCTTCCATCGTGCGAGCCACGCGGCGCTGCGGCAGGTGAAGGTGGCGCTCATCCTACTGGGCTTCGCGCTGCCGGCGCTGCTGCTGGCCTGGGGCGTGCTGGCTTCGACGCCATACGCCTTCATGCTGGCGCTGCTCGTGCAGGCGCCGGGGCTGGTGGCGGACCGCTGGTTCTTCTTCGCCCAGGCGCAGCACCCGCAGAACCTCTATTACCAGGTCGTGTCCTGAAGCGCGTGCGTCAGGGGCTGCCGGTGCGCGTCGCGCGCCGGGTGTCCAGCGCGCGCGCCATCGCCGCCGGCAGCGCCAGCGGCTCGCCGTGCCAGCGGGCGGCGAGCAGTTCGGCGAGGAGGGCGGCAAAGCTCAGGCCGCGCGAGCCCAGGGCGGTGCACAGCCATACGCCGGGCAGTGCGTCACCCGCGGGGCCGACCAGCGGCCGGCGGTCGCCCGAGGCGCAGCGCACGCCGGCCCAGGCCTGGACCGCGCCGCGCGCGAAGTCGCCGGCCAGTGCCTGCGCGGCACCGGGATGCAGGCGCGCGAGGCGGTCCCGATTGGCCTGCACGTCGGCCGCGCGGATGGCCGTGTCGTCGCTGCCGGGTTCGAAGGTGGCGCCGCTGAGCCAGAAGGTGCCTTCGTCATCGGAGACCCGGCCGATGAAGTGGCCGTCGCCGTTCAGCGGCACGGCGGGCAGCGAGGCGGGTTCGCGGGCGCGGCCCCACAGGAGCTGACCGCGCACCGGCTGCAGCGGCCAGTCCGGTGCGAGGGCACGGGTGCCATGGCCGGCGGCCAGCACCACGCGCTGCGCCTGCGCGCGCGCCGCGCCCTGGTCGTCGAGCACCTGCCAGCAGGCACCGTCGCGCGCGAGGCCGGCGATGCGGCAGCCGCCCTCGAAGCGGATGCCCGGCCGGGCCAGCCAGGCTTCGACCAGGCGGGCCGGGCGCACCCAGCCGGCGCGGGCGTGCCACAGGGCCGCGGTATCGCCCGGCAGGCCGGCGGCGCGCAGATGCGCCGCGTTCGCCGGCAGGGATTCGTTGGGGCCGTCGGCGTGCCAGCCGGGCGGCAGGCGGATCGCGCCGTCGCGACGCTCGAGCACCCCGCCGGCGCCCCAGTCGCGGCCCTCGGCGAGCAGGTCCTCCAGCTGCTGCCAGGTCGCGCGCACGCCGGCGCGCGTGAGGCGCGAGAGCAGGGCGTCGTCGGGCGAGACATGCGGTGCCAGCACGCCAGCCGGCGCGGCCGAGGCGCCGCCGGCGGCGGGGCGGGGCGCCGCATCCAGCACCGTGACCTGCCAGCCGCGCCGCGCCAGGCTGGCGGCCACGGCCGCGCCTGCGAGGCCGGCGCCGACCACGGCGCAGGTGCCGGGCCCGGCGGTGCGCTCGCCTTCGGGGGGCGGCGGGCGCCGCAGCGTCCACGCGGGGTCGAACACGCCGCGCAGGCAGTCGCGCTTGGGCGGCAGCCCCGGTGCCTTCTCGAGCCGGAAGCCCAGCGGCACCAGCGCGTCGCGCAACGCGCGCGCCACGCTCCAGGTGGCCAGCCGCGTGCCGGGCCGCGCGAAGCGGGCCAGGGCCTTGAGCGTCTCGGGCGCCCACATCTGCGGATTGCGATCGGGGCTGAAGCCGTCCAGGTACAGGCTGTCGGCCTCGAAGCCCTGCTGGGCGCGCAGCATCGGCCACACCTCGCCCACGCACAGGGTGAGCAGCACGCGGCCCTCGTCGAAGACCAGGCGGTGAAAGCCCGGCAGCAGGCCGTGCCACTGGGCGGCAAGCCGCTCGGCCAGATCGGCGAGTTCCGGATAGGGCTGCGCGGCGCGCCGCAGATCCTCGCGCGCGACCGGATAGCCCTCGGCCGAGACGAAGTGCAGCATCCGGGGGCGCTGCGGATCGGCCCGCCATGCCTGCCAGGTTGTCAGGAAATTGAGCCCGAAACCGAAGCCGGTTTCGAGAATCCGCCATTGCGGGGCGTTCGACCAGGCGTCGGGCAGGCCGCAGCCGCGCAGGAACACATGGCGCGCCTGGTCGGTCGCGCCGGCCTCGGAGTGGTAGATGTCGCCGAAGCGGGGGCTGTACGGCTGGCCGTCGGCGCGCCAATCGACCGGTTCGGCCACTTCAGCGCGCGGCTCTTTTTACGGGGAGGGCGGCACGTAGCCCTGGGCGACGTCGGCGCCTTCGCCGAAGAAGTGCTTTTCCATCTGCCGCGCCAGGTACTGGCGCGCGCGCTGGTCGGCCAGATTCAGCCGGTTCTCGTTGACCAGCATCGTCTGCTGCTTGAGCCAGGCGGCCCAGGCCTCCTTGCTGACGCTTTCCCAGATGCGCTTGCCGAGTTCACCCGGATAGGGCGGGAAGTCGAGTCCCTCGGCTTCCTTGCCGAGCTTGATGCACTGAACCATGCGTGCCATTTGAGGTGCCTCTTTCGCGGGAAATGTCGCTTAGTTGATTTAGCTATTTAGAACTGAGAACTTGGTTGTTCCTGTTTCTATATGCCGTATTCAGAATCCGTGGCTTCAGCGTTATGCCATTTACGAGCACAAGACCATGAACCTTCGCCGCGACTTTATCAAGCTTTCCCTCGGTGCCGCCGCCGCGGCGAGCATGGCCTTGACCGCCGTGCCGTCGTTCGCGCAGTCGGTCGAACTGCTCAACGTGTCCTACGACCCGACACGCGAGTTCTACGTGGACTACAACAAGGCCTTCGCGGCGCACTGGAAGGCGAAGAGCGGCCAGAACGTGACGGTCAAGCAGTCGCACGGCGGCTCGGGCAAGCAGGCGCGCTCGGTCATCGACGGCCTGGACGCCGACGTGGTGACGCTGGCGCTGGCCGGCGACATCGACCCGCTGCACACCAACGGCAACCTGCTGCCCCAGGACTGGCAGGCGCGCCTGCCCGGCGGCTCGGCGCCCTACACCTCGACCATCGTGCTGCTGGTGCGCAAGGGCAACCCCAAGGGCATCAAGGACTGGGACGACCTGGTCAAGCCCGGCGTGTCGGTGATCACGCCCAACCCCAAGACCTCCGGCGGCGCGCAGTGGAACTACCTGGCGGCCTGGGAGTTCGCCAAGCGCAAGTACGGCGGCGACGCCAAGGCCAAGGAGTTCGTCGCCAACCTGTACAAGAACGTGCCGGTGCTCGACACCGGCGCGCGCGGCTCGACCATCACCTTCGTGCAGCGCAACGTGGGCGACGTGTTCCTGTCGTGGGAGAACGAGGCCTTCCTGGCGCTCAAGGAATTCGGCAGCGACAAGTTCGAGATCGTCGCGCCGTCGCTGAGCATCCTGGCGCAGCCGGCGGTGAGCGTGGTCGACAAGAACGTGGACAAGAAGGGCACGCGCGCCGCGGCCGAGGAGTACCTGAAGTACCTCTACTCGGACGAAGGCCAGGACCTGGCGGGCAAGCATTTCTACCGCCCGACGACCGAGAAGGCCACGGCCAAGTACGCCGGCCAGTTCCCCAAGCTGAACCTGTTCACCATCGACGAGGCTTTCGGCGGCTGGACGCAGGCGAAGAAGGTGCACTTCTCCGACGGCGGGACTTTCGACCAGATCTACACCAACGCGCAGAAGTAAGGTCAGAAGCCCCCGATGTCCGTGTTGCTGATCGCAGGAAGTCCCACCGTGCCCTCGCGTTCCTCCGCCCTGCTCGAAGCCGTGGCCCAGCGCCTGGCCGGACGCGGCGCGCGCATCGAGCGCCTGGCGGTGCGCGACCTGCCGGCGCCGGCGCTGCTGCAGGGCGACGCCGAGCATCCGGCGATCAGGCAGGCGGCCGACCGCGTGGCGCAGGCCCGCGCCGTGGTGGTGGCCACGCCGGTCTACAAGGCGGCCTACAGCGGCGTGCTCAAGATCTTCCTGGACCTGCTGCAGCAGGCCGCGCTGAAGGGCAAGACGGTGCTGCCGCTGGCCACCGGCGGCAGCCCGCACCACATGCTGGCGCTGGACTACGCGTTGCGGCCGGTGCTGCAGTCGCTGGCGGCGCGGCTGATCCTGCCGGGGATCTACGCGACCGACGGGCAGGTGACGCTCACGCCCGAGGGCGCCTACCAGGTGCACCACGACCTGGCGCAGCGCCTGGACGACGCGGTGGACACGCTGGCCAGCGAAGGCCTGCGGCTGCCGGCGGCGACGGGCTTCGCGCCGGTGCCTTTCTCGCAGGTGCGATGTAGCGTCTGACGGCCCCGCCGCCTTCCGCTTCTTCCTCTTCGTTTTTCGAACGCCGCCGCCGCGTGCGCGGCGCGGACTTCCTCACGCCCGAAAGAACACCATGCCACCCGTCCTCACCGATTCCTTTCCCGCCGAAGCCTCGCGCCCCGCCTGGCGCCGTCTCGTCGACCTGGCGATCAGCCTGCTGGTGGTCGGCGCCATCGCGCTGATCACCAGCTTCCTGGCCGCCACCAGCGCGCATGCGCAGGCGGCGAAGGAACTGCGCGTCGGCTACCAGAAATCCGCCAGCCTGTTCGTGCTGCAGAAGGCGCAGGGCACATTGGAAAAGAAGCTGGAGCCGCTGGGCGTGCGCGTGAAGTGGATCGAGTTCCCCGCCGGCCCGCAGCTGCTGGAAGGGCTCAACGTCGGCGCGGTCGACGTCGGCCACGTGGGCGAGGCGCCGCCGATCTTCGCGCAGGCCGCGGGGGCGAAGTTCGTCTACATCGGCTTCGACCCGGCCGCGCCGCGCGCGGAAGCGATCCTGGTGCCCAAGGACTCGCCGATCCGCTCGGTGGCCGAGCTCAAGGGCAAGAAGGTCGCGCTCAACAAGGGCAGCAACGTGCACTACCTGCTGGTCAAGCAGCTCGAGAAGCACGGCCTGCAGTTCACCGACATCCAGCCCGTGTACCTGGCGCCCGCCGACGGCCGCGCCGCGTTCGAGAGCGGGAACGTCGACGCCTGGGCGATCTGGGATCCGTTCCAGGCCGCGGCCGAGAAGGCGATCGGCGCGCGCGTGCTGGCCGACGGCACGCCGGGCGTGGTGAGCAACCACCTGTACTACCTGGGCGAGCGCGATTTCACCGCGAAGAACCCGAAGGTGATCCAGGCGCTGTTCGACGATTCGGTGGAGCAGGGCATCTGGGTGAAGAAGAACCTGCGCCAGGCCGCCGAGATCATCGCGCCGCTGCAGGGCCTGCCGGTGGACGTGGTCGAGCTCGCGCTGCAACGCTACGAGTTCAACGTCAAGCCGATCACGCGCGAGGTCGCGGCCGAGCAGCAGAAGATCGCCGACACCTTCCACGCGCTCAAGCTCATTCCCAAGCCGATCAAGGTCAGCGACGCGGTCGTACTCGCGCAACCCTGAACGCAGGACGCTTCTCATGACGAACACCATTCTTTCCCTGTCGCGCCGCCGCCTGGTACAGGGCGCGGCCGCGGCGCTCGCGCTGCCGTCCGCTGCCTTCGCGCAAGGAGGCGCACGCGAACTGCGCATCGGCCACCAGAAGGGCTACCTCAGCCTGCTCAAGGGCCGCGGCACGCTCGAGCAGCGGCTGGCGCCGCTGAACGTGTCGGTCAAGTGGACCGAGTTCACCGCCGGGCCGGTGCAGCTCGAGGCGCTGAACGTCGGCTCGATCGACTTCGGCGACGTGGGCGAGGCGCCGCCGATCTTCGCGCAGGCCGCCGGCGCGCCGCTGGCCTACGTGGCCGCCACCGTGCCGCGCCCGGCGTCGGAGGCGGTGCTGGTGCCCAAGGACTCCGCCATCAAGACCGTGGCCGACCTGAAGGGCAGGAAGGTCGCGCTCAACAAGGGCAGCAACGTCCACTACTTCATCGTCAAGCTGTTCGAGAAGCACGGCCTGCCGTACAGCGACCTCAACCTGGTCTACCTGCCGCCTTCGGATGCGCGCGCCGCCTTCGAGAAGGGCTCGATCGACGCCTGGGTGATCTGGGATCCGTTCCTCGCCGCGGCCGAGAAGACGCTGGGCGCGCGGGTGCTGGCCGACGCCACCGGCGTGGTGGGCAACCGCGCCTACTACTTCTCCTCGCTCGCCTACGCCAACCGCCACACCGACGTCACGAAGATCCTGATCGAGGAAATCGACAAGGTCGACCAGTGGGGCCAGGCCAACCGCGACGCGCTGGCCACCGAGCTGTCGGCGCTGTGGGGCATTCCCAAGGCGGTGGTGGACGTGTCGGTGGGCCGCTCGCAGTTCGGCACCGGGCCGATCACGCGCGCGATCCTGGCCGAGCAGCAGAAGATCGCCGACACCTTCTTCGAGCTCAAGCTGATCCCGAAGAAGATCGACGTGCTCGACGCGGCCGCGTCGGGCATCGCCTGAGGGGAGGGCGGGGATGACGGTTCGTTCCGCTGCCACGCCGGCCGAACAGGCACTGCGCGTCATCGGCGTCACCGTGCTGGCCTGGGGCATCCGCCTGCCGTCGGCGCATGCGGTGGCGCGCCGCGCGCCGCGCGGCTACGTGCCGGTGCGCGCGCTGCGGCGGCTGCGCGCCGCCGCGCTGCCCGCGCCCGCGCATCTGCTGGCGCATTCCTGGTAATCCGAGAGGCTTTTCCTCATGCAGATCTTCTGGTTCCTTCCCACCCACGGCGACAGCCGCTACCTCGGCACCGCCGAGGGCGCGCGTTCGGTCGACCTGGCCTACCTGCAGCAGATCGCCGGCGCGGCCGACAGCCTCGGCTACGAAGGGGTGCTCATTCCCACCGGCCGCTCCTGCGAAGACCCGTGGGTGATCGCCTCCAGCCTGATCGGCGCCACGCAGCGGCTGAAGTTCCTGGTCGCGGTGCGCCCGGGCCTGCACCAGCCCAGCCTGGCGGCGCGCATGTCGGCCACCTTCGACCGGCTGTCCGGCGGGCGCCTGCTGGTCAACCTGGTCACCGGCGGCGACCAGGCCGAGCTGGAAGGCGACGGCGTGTTCCTCGACCACGCGGCGCGCTACGAGCAGTCGGCCGAGTTCATCCGCATCTGGCGCGAGATCATCGCGCGCAGCCATGAAGGGCAGAGCTTCGACTACGACGGCCGCCACCTGCAGGTCAAGGGCGCCAAGCTGCTCTTCCCGCCGGTGCAGGCGCCGCATCCGCCGGTGTGGTTCGGCGGTTCGTCCGAGGCCGCGCACGAGCTCGCGGCCGAGCAGATCGACCGCTACCTGACCTGGGGCGAGCCGCCCGCCGAGGTGGCCAAGAAGATCGCCGACGTGCGCGCCCGCGCGCAGCGCAAGGGCCGCAAGGTCGAGTTCGGCATCCGCCTGCACGTGATCGTGCGCGAGACCGAGGACGAGGCCTGGCGCGCCGCCGATGCGCTGATCAGCCGCCTCGACGACGACACCGTGATCCGTGCGCAGGCCGCCTTCGCGCGCATGGACTCCGAAGGCCAGCGCCGCATGGCCGCATTGCATCGCCAGGGCGCCAAGCGCACCCGCGCCGACCTGGAGATCAGCCCCAACCTGTGGGCCGGCGTCGGCCTGGTGCGCGGCGGCGCGGGCACCGCGCTGGTGGGCGATGCGAAGACCGTCGCGGCGCGCATCGAGGAATACGCGGCGCTCGGGCTCGACGCCTTCATCCTCTCGGGCTACCCGCACCTGGAGGAGGCCTACCGCTTCGCCGAGCTGGTGTTCCCGCTGCTGCCGGGCCGCGTGCGCCGCAAGCTGCAGACCGGCTCGCTCACCGGGCCCTTCGGCGAGGTCGTGGCCAACCTCGACGCCCCCTCGCGGCTGACGGCCCAGAGCTGACGAAGGACCGCCATGACGGAACAAGTGCAGAACCTGCCGGCGCCCGCGGCCCCGCTGGGCGCGGGCGTCACGCTGAGGCGCTTCGCCGCCAATGTCGGCCAGCGCCTGGTGCCCTGGCTGGTGCCGGTGGGGCTGATCGTGGCCTGGCAGATCGCCTCGTCGCTGGGGTGGCTGTCCACCCGCGTGCTACCGGCGCCGATCGACGTGGTCAAGGCCGCGTGGACGCTCACCGTGTCGGGCGAACTGTGGACCCACGTGAAAGTGAGCGCCGGGCGCGCGCTGCTGGGCCTGGCGATCGGCGGCGGGCTCGGCCTGGTGCTGGGCCTGCTCACCGGCTCGGTGAAATTCTTCGAGACGCTGCTCGATTCCACCATCCAGATGGTGCGCAACATCCCGGCGCTGGCGCTGATCCCGCTGGTGATCCTGTGGTTCGGCATCGACGAGACGGCCAAGCTCTTCCTGATCGCCGTGTCGGTGTTCTTCCCGATCTACCTGAACACCTTCCATGGCATCCGCAACGTCGATCCGCAGCTCATCGAGATGGGGCGCACCTACGGCCTCACGCGCTGGCAGCTCTACAAGGAAGTGATCCTGCCCGGCGCGCTGTCGTCCATCCTCGTCGGCCTGCGCTTCTCGCTGGGCCTGATGTGGGTGATCCTGATCGTCGCCGAGACCATCTCGGCGCAGGCCGGCATCGGCTACCTGACGATGAACGCGCGCGAGTTCCTGCAGACCGACATCGTGCTGGTGGGCATCCTGCTCTACGCGCTGCTGGGCAAGCTGGCCGACGTGCTGGCGCGTGCGCTCGAGCAAGGCTGGCTGCGCTGGCACCCCGGCTATCAGAAATGACCACCCCCGTTTCTTGCTCACTTCGTGTAGCCGAATCCCCCCTCGAGGGGGCAACCCCAACGGCCCGGCAAAGCCGGTTCCGTGGGGTTTCCCGAACGGGCCTCGCTTCGCTTGCCATTGAAAGCTGACTCTATGACTTGGAACACCACAACGTTGAAGCGCAGAGAAGCGCTGGCTGCATTGGCCTCGCTGGCTGTGGGCCCGGCCTGGGCGCAAAGCGCGCCGCAGACCGTGCGCATCGGCTACCAGAAATCGTCCACGCTGATCGCGGTGCTGCGGCTGCAGGGCACGCTGGAGAAGCAGTTCGCGCCGCTGGGCTTCAAGCCGAGCTGGCACGAGTTCACCAGCGGGCTGCCGCTGCTGGAGGCGCTGAACCTGGACAACGTGGACGTGAGCGCCGACGTGGCCGACACCGTGCCGGTGTTCGCGCAGGCCGCCGGCGCGCAGCTCACCTTCGTCGCGCAGGAGGCGCCGTCGCCCACCGCGCAGGCGATCCTGGTGCGCGCCGATTCGCCGCTGCAGTCGGTGGCCGAGCTCAAGGGCAAGAAGATCGGCTTCGCCAAGGCGGCCGGCGTGCACTACCTGCTGATCGCCGCGCTGGAGAAGGCGGGCCTGTCGTTCAAGGACATCGAGCCGGCCTACCTCACGCCGGCCGACGGGCGCGCCGCCTTCGAGCGCGGCGCGATCGACGCCTGGGTGGTGTGGGACCCGTTCCTGTCGGCCGCGCAGCGCCAGTCGAACGCGCGCGTGCTGGCCGACGGCACCGGCCTGGCCTCGTACCAGCGCTACTACCTCGCCAGCACGCGCTTCGCCACGGCGCAGCCGAAGGTGCTGGGCGTGCTGTACGCCGAGCTGGAGAAGACCGGCCGCTGGGTCAAGGCGAACCCGAAGGAGGCCGCCGCGCTGCTCGCGCCCTTCTGGGGGCTGGATGCGGCCATCGTCGAGCAGGCCAACGGCCGCCGCAGCTACGCGGTGCGGCCGGTGACGCCGCAGGGGTTGTCGGAACAGCAGCGCATCGCCGATGCCTTCTTCGCGGAGAAGCTGCTGCCGAAGAAGGTGGATGCGCTGGACGTGCCGCTGTTCAAGCCGGAAGCCTGAGCGATGAGCGCCGTCCCGAAGCCCGAGACCACCATTCCCGCCGGCGTGAAGCTGGAGGCGCGGGGCCTGTCCAAGCGCTACGGCGAGCGCGAGGTGCTGCGCAACACGCAGCTCATCGTGGAGCCGGGCCAGTTCGTCGCCATCGTGGGGCGCAGCGGCTGCGGCAAGAGCACGCTGCTGCGGCTGGTCGCCGGGCTGGAATCGCCCTCCGAGGGCGTGCTGTCCACCGACGGCAAGCCGGTGAACGGCCTGCACGACGACACGCGCATCATGTTCCAGGAGGCGCGCCTGCTGCCCTGGCGCCGCGTGCTCGACAACGTGACGCTGGGACTGCCGAAGGAGGCGAGGGGGCGGGGCCGGGAAGTGCTCGCGCATGTCGGGCTGGCCGACCGCGAGACCGAATGGCCGGCGCGCCTGTCGGGCGGGCAGCGCCAGCGCGTGTCGCTCGCGCGGGCGCTGGTCCACCACCCGCGCCTGCTGCTGCTCGACGAGCCGCTGGGCGCGCTGGACGCGCTCACCCGCATCGAGATGCACCGCCTGATCGAGAACCTGTGGCAGCGCCACCGCTTCACCGCGCTGCTGGTGACGCACGACGTGCAGGAAGCCGTGGCGCTGGCCGACCGCGTGGTGCTGATCGAGGACGGGCGCATCGCGCTGGACGTGGCGATCGACCTGCCGCGTCCGCGCTCGCAGGGCGACGCAGCCTTCGCGGCGATCGAGAAGCGCATCCTGGACCGCGTGCTGCAGAAGCCCGATGCGCAGGACGCCGCGAACGAATCGCCCTGGCTGCCCCAGCCCGCGCACGCGCTGCGCTGGGCGATCTGAACATCCAAAGGACAACGCATGTCGCAGAACTGGAAATTCGAGACCCTCTCGGTGCACGCCGGCTACTCGCCCGAGCCCACCACGCGGGCCGTGGCGCCGCCGATCTACCAGACCGTGGCCTATGCCTTCGATTCGGCGCAGCACGGCGCGGACCTGTTCGACCTGAAGGTGCCGGGCAACATCTACAGCCGCATCAACAACCCGACGCAGGACGTGCTGGAGCAGCGCGTCGCCGCGCTGGAAGGCGGCATCGCGGCGCTGGCGCTGGCCTCGGGGCAGGCGGCGGTCACCTACGCAATCCAGACCATCGCCGAGGCGGGCGACAACATCGTCAGCTCCACCGCGCTGTACGGCGGCACCTACAACCTGTTCG